>Ga0233437_1000758_pt1 | contig 68311 bp, 61 predicted proteins | sample SI_122_August201_FD_182714 | JGI IMG/M metagenome (GOLD analysis project Ga0233437, IMG submission 182714) | Seawater microbial communities from Saanich Inlet, British Columbia, Canada - SI_122_August2016_200_MG | ecosystem: Environmental > Aquatic > Marine > Inlet | place: Canada: British...
ACCAGCCTTCTCCCCCCCCCCTTGATAAAAAGTGTGCGACATCAGCCGTTTAAGCTGTGCGGCATACTCCGTTTAAGCTGTGCGACTTGAACCGTTTAAGGTGTGCGACATGGTGCGTTTTATGCAATAAGGATAGGACGGATTCATGAGCGAAAATATTGTGGATATTAGGAAGTGGACAGCAGCTTCAAAGTGCCCATCTTGTAAGGGGAAACTTCGCAAACAGGGAGAAGTTGAACAATCTTCTCTTGAAGATTTAGTAGAAGCTGGGAGGATTTTATTAAGATTTGCTGGCTTTCTTACGCTTGTAGGCTATGTGAAGCAGGCTGCGCTGATCTGGGTAAAGGCAATCAGGGCAGGGTTGAAAGCAAGTTCAGTCTTAAGACAATGTAAAAGCTGTGGGGAATTTGCTACGAAATGTCCAAAATGTAAAAGGATAATTCCTACTGGTAGCAAACCCGGGGTTGATGGAGATATCCACACAACATGCCCACATTGCACGTTGAAAATTACTGCGTGGCTTATAACCGCAGAAGAAGTTGAGAAAGAAGAAAAACGCCAGCGTGAAGTCAAAGAGAATACATTTTTCGATTATGACTGGGACTGATCTCTATGAAGCGCCAACAAAGATACTAAAAATCACTCATCAAATGGCGAATACTTTTTTACAGGACAAATATCCAATATATATAGAGAAAGGGCTCTTATCATCTCTAACGAATTCTCATAGAATAAAACTATTCTAAAGAAGACGAGGTCACCATGAAAATCCCCTTTATCAAAGCATCCACGCAAGAGTTCATCAAAGAGGCCCGAAAAACTCCAAACTACTCTCTGCTCGATTTTTTGCACGGCTATATCTATGGACGTTGGATCTATCATTATATTGACATCGGCACAGGAAATCACCCCGCAGCAAAAAAGTATGTGGAGATGAAAAAGCGTTTCGGGATCAAACCCAAAGATGAACTTGCTACTGATAAAAAAGGGATGGCTGAAACCTATCATGGGAAAGCTATTCCGCTTGAAACGGCAACGCAGATGGTACAGATCAACGAAGAGATCAATATTCCCGACCTTGAACAGGTCATCCCCTACAAACGAGCGCGCTCCATCGTGATGAAAAACCCCGAACATATCCTTGCGATCGACTGCCCCTGTCGCGCGGCGAAAGAGAACCCCTGCACACCCATCGACGTTTGTCTCGTTATTGGCGATCCATTTGCTTCTTTCATCCGCGAGCATCATCCCGACCGCTCCCGAGAGATCACCCCTGACGAAGCCATTGATATTCTCAAAGCCGAAGATGAACGTGGACACGTCCATCACGCCTTTTTCAAGGATGCGATGCTTCAGCGTTTTTACGCTATCTGCAATTGCTGCGAATGTTGTTGCGGCGCAATGAACGCGCATAATCACGGCACGCCAATGTTGGCGTCTTCGGGCTACGTGGCGCAAATAGATGAAGATATGTGTATCGCTTGCGAAGCCTGTGTAGATACCTGTCAGTTCGGGGCGTTGGAGATGGAAAACTTTTCGATGAGCGTGGTTTACGAGAGTTGTATGGGGTGCGGCATTTGCATCGATAAATGTGACCAAGCCTCCATCACGCTCGTCGCGGATGAGCAGAAGGGTATCCCATTGGAAATTTGTGCATTGATGGAGCAAGTTCAGTAGAATGTAAAAAATCACGGGAGAATTAGATGAGCAAAAATACCGACACAGGTATAACCCCTTTCGACCTCCTTGAAGATATTGATCCCGGGGAGAGAATCCTACTTAAGCTTTTTTTTCGTGAACCTAGGCTCAGTGAAGAAGAATTAAGGGAGGCTGTAGCAGAACTCCCAAAACGAAACGCTCTCTCGCTTGAAGAAACCGATACACTTCTTGATGAATTGCAGGCAAAGGGCTGGGTAAAAAAGATAGAAAATACCTATACTTTGTTGCAACAGACAAATAAAAAAGGGTGGAGCCTGCATGATATAGATAGAAAGCTCTTCTATGAAGAAAGCATAACGGAAAGCGAATTATTTTATACCGAGGAAGAAGAGCTTGCTGAGGATGAAAGAGAAAGTGCTGCCAAGGAAAGCTTCCTCGATAAACTCGCCTATATTTTTGTAGAGAACAAAGGCATGCTTTTCATTTTGATAGGCGCATCCTTGGTTAACACCTTCGTGCTGGGCATCGTTGACGTGATCGCCGTCTCGGGCTTTGTGGGCTATACAGGTATAGAAAATCTCCCCTGGCTCTGGTGTGGCAAGCTTATCTTAAGTTTCTTTCTCTCATCAATCGTTGTCCAGGTCATCGACAGGCTGCCTCGCATCACAATGATGCGTACCCTCATCGCTTTCCTGCTGGGCACATATTTGCTGCTTGCCCTCTTCTTCTTCCTCGATCTCTCTACAAAGATACTTTATCCGATCATGTATCTGGTCTATGCACAGCAAGCAATATTGTTCCCGATGGTCTTCTGGAATTTTGCCACCCAGCGATATAACCTCGCGAAGGCAAAAAAGTATTTTCCAATACTTGCATCAGGGGAATTACTCGGGCGCTTGCTGGGATACAGTCTTTTTACGCTTACGGGCTTATTAGGTTACGTAACCGTCAGCGAAAGCATGATCGAAAATCCCTCTGCCCTTATGGTCGTGAGTGGTTTTCTCTACGCGATCGGGTACTTTCTATTTACACGCACCTCTACCCCAACAGAAACCGTCCAAATTCAAGAGAAAAGCGCTTTCTTTGAAAATATCAAAAGCAGCTTTGAGATGATTCGCCAAGTGCCCTTCTTTCGCTACGTAGCCATGCTGGTAGCACTCACAAGAGCCATCCTTCTCATTCTTCTCTACAATTTCTATGTTAGCCTTAATGCCGCATCAGAACAGGGTTTCCAATTTCAGACACTCTATAGCATCTACAATCTGGCTTTGCTGTTCATCCCCCTTCTCTTCCAATGGACGAGCGGAGAAAATCTTCTCGGTAAAATTTCTCCGGCAATTGGCTATCTAGTGCTCCCCTCTACACTGCTGCTTTGTGTAGGGTACACATTCGCCTTCCCATCTATCTTGAGTGGCGTTATCGTTCTCTTTGTCGCCAAGATCGTTTATCGTGGCTGGCATATGCCCCTCTACCAATCACTCTATGCGCTTGTCCCGGAAGAACGGCGTGGGCGTGTGCGTGTGCTCATCGGAAACTATGCCTATATTTTCGGATCGCTCATCAGTGCCATTCTCACAGGTCTGGTGTTGATCATTGTTCCTCTTCTTGAAACGGACGTCGTAAGCGCTCGTACCCTCTACTTGCTTACCGCGCTACTGGCAGCGATCGGCGCAGTATACATCGCCTTCCGCATCCGTTCTACCTACGAAGATAGTCTCTTCTCATGGCGTATAGCACGCCGAAAACGTGATTCAGAACTGATGACGGAACTTGATTTCTAATCCTTGGAAAAAGAAGAAAGCCCTAATGGCACACAAATAATTTGGCTAAAGAATGCTATTCAACGTTGGGAACGTGAGAATAGAGTATCTGGAAAATCTGCACGCTGATCATTTAGACTGCTTAAACAGGAGATAGGTATGGACGATCAATCACAGGAAAAACTTATTCAGCTTATCAGAACCCAGAAAATTACTTCTCTTGGGACATCGGTGCAGGGGCAGCCGCTGGTCTCTATGGTTTTGTATGGGGCTTCAGTTGATTTTGCAGCGTATCATATTCATATCAGCCAGTTGGCGCAACATACACAAAATATTATGGCGAATCCGCGTGTTAGCCTGATGATCTGTGAATCTGTACGCACAAATATTAATCCCCAAACCCTGGCACGCCTTTCGATTATGGGAAAAGCATCACTGCTTTCGCCGATGAATGCGGAGTATGCAAGTGCAAAAGAGCAATATCTTGAGAAATATCCCTTTGCGAAGATGAATTTTCAACTAGGTGATTTTTCTTTGTATGAGATCAAGTTGGAAAGAGCGCGTTATGTGGCAGGCTTTGGGAAAGCCTTTAACTTAAATATAGACGATATGACACAGTTCTCTGCTTGAAACCTTCTTCACAATCCTGAGAGATCTTGAAAGCTATTGAAAATATCTAAAATTTATAGTTTCTAAAACTTGCTAAGAAAAAGGGGGGCTGATCATGGAGAAAACAATCGGATTTCATCTTGGACACGCACCAACTGATCGGCCAGAAGGTGGATGCGCAGGGTGTTTTGCGCGAACCTTTCTTTCTAATCCCGCTGACCTGGCTCTTGGTTGGGCTTGGCTTGATTTCCGCCCTAGTATTTCTACCAACGAGGCTGGCGAAGGCGATCCGCAAAAGGGATTAATAAATTTTATCGCCATAAAAAAGATACTCATCTTCAGATGAGTATCTTTTCTTTATGAACCTATCACGCTTTTGTGGCAGAAATTATGTAACTTTTCAATCTCATTTGCGTAAATAAAAGAAGACGATTAGCTAATCTAAGAGATTCTTATGAAAACCCTTCAAATCACCCTACTTGTATTTGCTTTCATAGAAAGCCTGAATATGCTGGAACTGTACTTCATGCAAGATAACTGTAAATTCAATGGAGCCTGCATTTTCAGTAGCTGGGAGAAATCCAAAGCTGACCCCGAAGTTCATATGCTGATGCGCTATCTGGTCAATTGGTTGGCAGGGGTGAAAATGATCGTGATCGCCCTTGTGCTTGTCTTGGTTTTTACAGCTCCTGAAAGCACCCTTATTTTGGCAGCAATTGCTTTGGTTATCACGATCGCATCCTTCTATTGGCGACTTTATCCTTTACTCCGTACAGCGGATAAGGCTGGCCAACTCTCCCCACGCGGACATGCCAAACGCCTAAGTGTGATGCTCATGGGGTTGGAGTTGAGTCTGATCTTTGGAATCGTGATGCAATTGATCGGGTTTTAAATATCATAGGCACTAATAAAGTCCTAGGAATATTATGAGTCAAATTCAACATACTGAAGTCCAAAACAAAAAAACACGAATAATTGGCTATGATGTTGCTCGATCGCTAGCCGTATTTGGCATGGTTATTGTCAATTACAAAGTTGTTATGGGAGCAAGTGAAAACGGCCCGGCGTGGTTGGTCTGGTTTGCTGGACTATTTGATGGCCGAGCAGCAGCCACATTTGTGATCTTAGCAGGAGTTGGAATATCGATGCTTTCGAGTAAGGGACGGATATCTCAAGATCAAGCTCGCATTCGCCGTGACCGGAAAATGCTACTCAAGCGAGCAGTATTTTTATTTGTGGTCGGACTTCTATATACACCCTTGTGGCCCGCAGATATTTTGCATTTCTATGGAGTCTATATTGCAATTGCAGCTTTATTATTGACTGTATCAGATCGCCAATTATGGGCTGGGGCAATCGCTCTAATAGTCGCTTTTCTTCTCTTGGTATTTATCTTTGATTACGAAGTAGGATGGGATTTTGCAACACTTACCTATCTCGATTTTTGGACATTGGCAGGTATGGGACGACATATCTTCTTCAATGGTTTTCATCCGGTGATCCCTTGGCTAGCTTTTATTTTTATTGGAATGTGGTTAGGACGCCAAGATGTGAAAAATAGCCAGCTTCGCAAGAAAATTCTGTGGGTGAGCATTTCAGCAGCCGCTGTTGCAGAAACGCTGTCTTTTATTTTGCTCAAGTCATTTCCAGGTGAAAATGGGATCATATTTGCAACAGAGCCAATACCGCCTGTGCCGCTATACATCATCGCAGGTACAGGTACAGCTATTGCGATCATCATGCTATGTCTGGAGCTTACATTTCGATATCCAAAGGCACAGATATTCTCTCCCTTGGTGTCAACTGGGCAGTTGGCCTTAACACTTTACGTAGCTCATGTAGTGCTTGGAATGGGATTTCTTGAAATGATCGGGAGACTTGAGAATCAAACACTAGAGTTTGCTACACTAAGCGCAGCTATTTTTACCATCTTGGCGATCATCTTTTCGTATTATTGGCGTAAACGATTCCAGCGCGGACTATTAGAATGGGTGATGCGAAAAGTAACAAGCTAATTCTGAAATGGCAAATACAGCACAACGGTAAGAGATACCCAAAAAGATATGCAATTCACCCGCTTTAGAGCTAGAAGCAATCATAAAATATTGGATAATATTTTATGATGTTTGATTTTTTAGTGTAAACGTCGCAATTTCTGGGCGTACGCTGAACCGAACAGGCCAGAGATTACCCAAAGCTCGATTGATATAAAGATTACGACCGTCCCCAAGGTCAAACGATCCTGAAGTGTAAGAAGAATTTCGGACAGGTAAGATAGGTGGTGGGAGAAAAGGTGGTTTAACCTGGCCTCCATGCGTGTGACCTGCCAAAATCCAGCCTTGATATCCAGCCCACACTGGTTTATCAACGACATCTGGATTATGGCAAAGAACGATTGATGGTGTATCTTTTTCTATCGAGGCAAGAATAGGTTCTGGATTGTAATTAGTTGCCCAATAATCATCTAAACCGATGATTTGAAGACCATTGAGAGATATTTTTTCGTTTCTTAATACAACTATGCCGTAGTATTCTAAAACATCGACAACAGATTGGGCAACTTCTGGCATCTTCCATCCATGGCCATAATCATGATTTCCAAGAATTGCAACCGTCCCAAGTTTGCCTTGCGGGGCATGGGAAAGAACTTCATGTAGTTGATCTATTTGTTGACCGCTTTCGTAGGAGATAAAATCGCCTGTATGCACAATAAAATCGGGGGCTAAATCAGCTACTTTTTCAAGTGTTGGTATTTGATATCTCCAGTTGTAGCGATTCCCAATGTGCATATCGCTAATCTGCACAAGGGATGCCCCGATCAGGTTCTTTGGTAGGTTTCGGATCGGCAAATCGTTGGAAGTGAACTCTACCCATCGAGGCTCGATCAGCCAGGTGTACCCTCCTCCCAAAAGGCTAAGACCGCCAGTCATCGACAGTGATAGTTTCAAGAAATCGCGACGAGTAATTTTTTTAGACGTCAAATATACCTCCGTAGTTGATACGCTGTGTGAATTCTAGCAGAATAGCATTTTTTCTACTATATTGGATTATGTCAACTATCTTATGTTTTATGAAAAATGGCAAGAGAATAAAGTATAGATAGTAACCCCACAACAAAAACGCTCATCATCTGATGAGCGTTTTTGTTGCACAAGTGATCTTCTATGCAATCGGCAATTCTTCCAACTGCTCGACCAAGTCTTTGATCACGTCAAAACCCCCTTGCCAGAATTCTGCACTACGGATATTGATTCCCGCTTCGGTCAGGATTTTTTCGGGGGCTTGCGAGCCACCCGCTGAGAGCAGTTTCAGGTAGCGGGGTTTGAAAGCCTCGCCTTCAGCTTTGAATTGCTTATAAAGTGAAAGTACGAGCAATTGCCCAAAAGCATAAGCATACACATAGAATGGGGTGTGATAAATATGCGGGATAGAAACCCATTCCCATTTGAATTCATCGCTAACTTCGATCGCATCACCAAATTGCGTTTCAAGATTTTCAAGATAGGCAGCTGCCAGCTCATCTACAGAAGCGTTCTCTTTGACCATGGCGTGTGCCTTGCGTTCAAAGAGCGCAAAATAGGCTTGGCGCATAATGGTGGCGTAAGAATCATCTACTTGTCGGAAAAGTAGATCGCGGCGCACGGATTCGTCGGTTTCGTTTTCGAGCAGTTGATCTACGAGCATCATTTCAGCAAATGTTGAGGCAGTTTCCGCAAGAGGCAAGGAAGAATGGAAGGTGAAGATATTATGGTGTTCTGCCAACATCGCATGGATGGCATGTCCCAACTCATGCGCCATCGTTGCTACATCATCCGCGCGTCCCTGATAATTGAGCAAAACCCAAGGGGACATTTCGGGGGTCACCGACCAACAAAATGCGCCACCCCGTTTCCCTTTGCGGACTTCAGAGTCGAGATGTTCGTCGTCGAAAACACGTTTGGCAAGGCTGGCAAGTTTGGGGTCGAATGTCCCGAAGGATTCCATCACCATTTCTGCGGCATCCCCAAAATCATATTTCTTATCCGATTTCACGACAGGGGCATAGACATCGTAGCGACGCAATTTATCCACGCCGAGATGTTTTGCCTTGAGCTTGAAATAACGCTGAAAAACATCTGCATTTTTCTCGCAGACATCCAACAATGTGTCGATGGCTTGATCCGGGATGTCGTTCCCCAAATTTCTGGCCGAAATGGGATTTTCAAATTTGCGCAAGTTGACGTTTTCGTTGCCCCAATCTCGTACCCGGGTTTGATACATCTGCCCAAGGATCGGCCCATCCTCAGCATATACGCGATAAAGCTCCTGATAAGCAGCGGCGCGTTGGTCGGAATCTGCCCCGCGGACAAAGGTCATCAACTCGCCGCGCGTCATCTCTTTTTCTTCACCATCTACTTCGAGCTTAAATACGTAGCGATTTGTGATCGCACTGTAGAGAGTGACCAGTGCGCTGGAGCCTGTTACATTTTTGATGTTGAGAATCTTCTCTTCCGCTTCGCTGAGAGTATGTGGCTTGAAGTTGCGAATTTCTTCGAGGTAGTAACGATAATCGCCAGAGACATCCATAAAGCGCTCGGCAGTTTTTTTGTCGAGGTCTTTCCACCACAGGCTGAAGAAGAGAGTGCGGTTTTGCACCTCAGCATAGAATTGATCTATCCGTGACTGTGCAGATTGCGCAACCTGGTCTTGTGTATCAGCAGAAAAAGCTAATCCTGCGAAAGAATAGAGTTTATGAATAATACGGGTGCTTTTTTCGGAGGCTTCAAGCATCTCCATGAAGTCTTCCACGTCTATATCTGCTTTGAGTTTTGGGCGTAGGGCTTCAAAAGCAGTGATCTGTTCATCTAGCTTTTTGTAGCTCGCTTCAAGCTCTGGACTTTCAAATCCTGGAAAAAGATCATCAAGACTCCATTTGCTTTGGGTGAAGGTCATTTTTTGCTCCTGTAAAAATTGCTAGAAAATAAGACCTGACAGGTTTTTGAAAACCTGTCAGGTCTCTTCTATTTAGTTGGTAAAAAGATGCTACTGTTGAGCAGCCAGGTAATCATACCGCGCACGCAAGGTACTGTAAATATAATTTTGCCAAACGGGTACGACCCTGCTTTGCGCGTAACTGTGCGTAGCATAGGTTTGGATAATAAAACGATCATCTACGCAGGAAGCTGCAACAATATCATTGCTGGTTGAAGTACCGTATAAACCCCACAGCGGTGTAGCTGAGCTGCCCGGCGCAAGACGCATACGGTCGCCTAAATCCCAGCCAAGCCAATAACCGGTCACATTACTGAGTGAAAGCCCTTCATTTGGCTCATGATGAGCTCGATGAGTGCCGTTAACGGCATAGATGACGGTATCGTTAATATCTGTATCTGTCCAGTTCCTGGAAAAATCGATGCCGCAGCGCCCGGTAAGAAGGCTAAGTTTGCCATTACCGAGCCGATCCATATCCCACTCTTCGAGGATAACTGAGCTGCCTCGCCCCAGAGCATCATTCAGATATACATAGAATTCGCCCTGTAGATCACTACGGATCTCTTTGGCAGCAATGATCAAATCCCAGCCTTGCCCGCCGGGTCCGTTCGAGAGCAATTGATTTTTGAAACGCCCTAGGTAATCTGCCTCGTCAACATAATTCAAGCCCATGCCTGATATGGCGATCGGTACATAGCGATATACATTGAAATCGGCCGCAATATCTTCGAAAACCAAAATGCTGGCAGATTTCATCCAAGTATCAAAATCTGGCATGGTGGATACAGTATTGACGGGAGCAACAGTTGGTTGTGGTTGTTGAGGAGCAACAGTGGGCGCAACAGGCGGAAGGGTGGGAGCAGCGGCAGGCTGGTTAGACATCGCCGATTGTGTGAGCTGTAAAACCATCGCTGTTGCCTCCAGCTCCAATGCAGCTTTGGTTGCATCAAATGCCGGCGGCGCGGTTGTTGTTTCCCCAAGTGAGCAAGCGATTATAAAGAGTAGAGCAAGAAGAAGTAATAAGGTCTTTGATTTCTTTTCTAAAAACGAAAACATGAAAAACTCCTTTTATAGCGTAGAAAAAAGATTACATGAATTCATTGTACAACAAAAGTGCCCCTTATTTTAGGGGCACTAATCATTTATATGGGATGATTTTGTCTTAAAGGTTCCGCTAAGTACTCTTTCCTAGATATTAAAGCGGATATGCACAATTTCTCCATCCTGAACGATATATTTCTTCCCCTCCAAGCGGAACTTGCCGTGATTGCGTGCTTCGCTCATGCTGCCAAGCGTGGTCAGATCTTCGTAAGTGACTACCTCCGCACGAATAAATCCTTTTTCAAGATCGGAGTGAATTGTGCCCGCTGCCTCCTGCGCGTTTGCGCCACGTTTTACTGTCCACGCGCGGACCTCGTCTTCGCCAACAGTGAAGAAAGATTGCAGGGTGAGCAAGTCATAAGAAAGGCGGATCATCTTATTAAGCCCCGGCTCTTTGATCTCATATTCTGCCATAAACATTTCGGCATCGTCTTCTGGGAGTTGGGAAATTTCCATCTCTAGCTTGCCCATCAAATCTACAACGGGGATGGAAAGCTCCGCTTCGACCTCAGGTTTGGCTTGCCCTTCTCCGAGATTCAGCAGGATCATCATCGGCTTGCGTGTTAGCAACCCAAACCCCGACATATCGTTCAGTTCCTGGTCGCTAAACTCAACTCCCCGAAGCGGTTTATCTTCAGAGAGAATAGCTAGAATACGCTCAAAAAGTTCAGTTTGGCGTGCGTTGATAACCTTATCTGTGCCGCCGCGTTTTCTCTCTTCGGTCAACTTTTCGAGTTTTCGCTCCACGACGATCAGGTCGTTTAGCAGCAATTCACTATTCATCGAATCGATGTCCCTAAGCGGATTCACGCTTCCTGCCGCGTGCGGGACGCTATCATCTTCAAAGCAACGGACAACGTGGATCAATCCATCCATCTGTGCGATCTGATTCAGTAATTGTCCAGAGATGCTGCCTTGTCCGCTTCCTTCCAAACCCGCAATATCAGCATAGGTCACTTTGGCGTAAGCGGTCTTTTTGGGGTTGTACATGGCCGAAAGCGTATCTACTCGCGGATCGGGAACGTCTACCACTGCGGTATGTACTTCTATGCGTCCTGCGCTGGCTGTTGTTGGCTGGTCATGCCCGGTAAGGGCGTTGAAAAGAGTGGTTTTTCCTGTTTGGGGTAATCCGATAATGCCTAATTTCATCTTTTTCTCTCTGTTTTTTTATATAAGACCTGACAGGTTTTTAAAACCTGTCAGGTCTATGGTTATTTAATCCTTGACCTCTGTGCATGGTCTGTGTATACTTTCTTCCGCTGTAGCCAAAAGATCTCTTTTGAGATATGCCGAAGTGGCGGAACTGGCAGACGCGCACGACTCAAACTCGTGTTCCCTTGGGAGTGAGGGTTCGATTCCCTCCTTCGGCACAGCATTATAGCACGCCCTTCTCAGAAGAGAAGGGCGTGTTTTTTATCCTTATAAAACGATGAAACATCACTTTGGGGGCAGTCTTCTTTTATCCTATGATATTATTTATCTGTCGTAAAAAAAGGAGAAAAACATGCCCGAATTAGACAATATTCTTGCTGTTATCATGGGTGGGGGACAAGGAACGCGTTTATACCCTCTCACCAAACTTCGTGCCAAACCTGCGGTGCCAATTGCAGGCAAATATAGACTGATTGACACAACCCTAAGCAATTGTATTAATTCCGGCATTTATCGGATCGCCGTACTGACACAGTTCAATACTGTGTCGCTACATAAGCATATCACCCGTACCTACAATTTTGATACCTTCCACACCGGTTGGGTACAAATCCTTGCTGCCGAGCAAACGCCAGAAAGCGCCGATTGGTATCAAGGCACGGCCGATGCCGTCCGCAAGCAATTGAATGAAATTCAAGTGACAGGTGCCGAGCATACGCTCATTCTGGCAGGGGATCATCTATACAGGATGAATTATAAAGAGATGGCTGATTTCCATCTTGAAAATGATGCCGATGTAACGGTTGCCGTACAACCCATCTTCAAAGAAGACGCTCCCCGTTTTGGCTTGCTCAAACGCGAAGAAGACGGGCGTATTTCTGATTTTGTTGAAAAGCCCAAAGATAAAGAAACCCAAGATAAATTCGTTAGCCGCGATGATGAAGTACGCCCTTTTCTCGGCTCAATGGGAATCTACCTATTCAAAACCCAGGTTTTGGTAGACCTGCTTAATAATTATCCCGAACACGATGATTTTGGCAGTGATGTTATCCCTCATGCAATTGAAACGCATAATGTTGTCGGCTTCGACTTTGATGGTTACTGGCGCGATATTGGAACGATCCGCGCCTTTTATGACACCAATCTCGAATTAACACGAGCAGATGCAGAGTTCAACTTCTACAGCAAAAAAAGCCCCATATACACACACGCCCGCTATTTGCCCGGCTCCATTGTAGAAGATAGCCACCTGAAAGAAGTTTTACTTGCCGATGGCTGTAAAATCCGTCAGGCAGATATTACCCACTCCCTGATCGGCTTGCGCAGTCGCATTAGAGCAGGCGCACGCATTAAAGATAGCATTGTGATGGGCGCTGATAATTACGTGACCAAAGAAGCGCGCGAGATACCCGTTGGCGTAGGCAGGAATTGCGATATCGAAGGGGTCATTCTGGATAAAAACGTCAGCCTAGGGGAGGGTGTTGTTATCAAGCCTTTTGCCCGCGGTATGGACATGGATGAAGAACACTTCGTTGTCCGGGATGGGATCGTGATCATCCCGAAGAACACGAATATCCCTGCGGGGACGCGCATCACGCCTGAGGATATTTAACGAGAATAATTAAATATAGAAACCTACTTTATTAAAGGGTATCACTTCTATTTTCAAGAGCGATCCCCTTTATCTCAATTACTTAAAAGAATATGACTATATCTCATTTCTCTACAGAACTTAATTCAAAAAAAATCCTAAAAATCCTGTTGGGAATAACCTTTGCTCTTGTTATCCTAAATGTGATCGCTCTCTATTTGCGTTTTTTCCCAGAGCGTTATCATGTTTATAGTCAGCTTCATGAGTTTTTTCTGGATATTTATATTGACCGTTTTTCAATGAATACGGAAATGAATATCCCGACCTATTTTGCGACTTTTCAGCTTTTGGCAGCTTCTATTTTGCTCTTTATTATTGCGGCATGGAAGAAGGCACAAAAAGATAAGTTCCGTATCCATTGGAAAGGGTTGGCTTTTTTGTTGCTCCTTTTCTCTGTGGATGAATTTACAGCAATGCATGAAAAGTTTACAAAGCTTTTTAAGGATTTGCCCGATTTCAACGGACTTTTTTATTTCAAATGGGTCATTCCTGGGATCGCCTTTGTTTTGATCTTTGGGTTGCTTTATTTTCTCTTTTTCTTGCATTTGGAGAAACGATATAAAGTTCTCTTTTTGACATCGGCTATTCTCTTCTTTGGCGGGGCGTTGGGATTCGAGGTGATCGGCGGGCGTTTTGCAAATTATAACGATACCCGAAACTTTTCATTTCAGATGATCGCTACTGTTGAAGAGACGCTCGAACTAGGCGGCGTGGCACTTTTGCTTTATAGCTTATTAGAGTATATGAAGGGCTATTTCTCTGAGATTCGTTTTCTTTTGGGCGAAGAGGCAAAGAACTAACAAATCTCTTAACTACTTTTTCTTGACTTGCATCATTGAAAGAAGTAAACTCTTCCTCGTTGGGGAGTAGCCGCCTGCATTTATAAACACATTTGCAGGATGAATTGTCGTCAACACAGAGTTCTAGGCAGTTTCCCTGCCCGACTCTCGGCAACTCAACGCTCTTATGCGAAGGCAAGACCAACACGCTAGTATGCGTGTTGGTCTTTTTTTACACACGCTTCACACTTACTGTAGGGGCGGGTCTTTGCGAAGCACCCCCGAAGGGGGCAGCCCCGCTCCTATCTAATCTCTGGTAAAAAAAATGGATAATGGAAATAACGAAAAACACGAAGCATGGCACTCTCTTGACCCTAAATCTGTACTTCAACACCTTGAAGTACAGGAAGATGGGTTAACATCTGCTGAAGCCGCGAAACGCCTGGAACACTATGGCAAAAATCAACTTGTTGAAGCCCCTCGCCCAAGTTTTTGGGTGATGCTTTGGGCACAGCTAAATAATTTTGTCGTGATGCTCTTGCTTGTGGCAGCAGGTGTTTCAGGTCTGATCGGTATACAGGAATATAGGCACACTGGTGAGATCGCTGAATTTGTTGAAGCAGGCGCTATTCTTCTCATCGTTGTCTTAAATGCCATTCTTGGTCTTGTTCAGGAAGGCAAAGCAGAAGAAGCCCTTGCTTCGCTAAAAAAGATGTCTGCCCCAGATGCACAGGTTTTTCGTGATGGGCAGAGAACATCCATTCCCTCGCCGGAGCTTGTTCCTGGTGACATCGTTTATCTTGAAGCAGGTAATTACGTTCCCGCTGATGTGCGTCTGATCGAAGCCGTTAATCTGCGCGTAGAAGAGGCTTCGCTTACGGGCGAGTCGCTTCCGGTGCAAAAGAATGCATCGGCTTTGCTAGACCAAAATGTTCCCCTTGGTGATCGAAAAAACACCGCCTTTATGGGCACGACCATCTCTTATGGTCGTGGGCGTGGTGTTGTCACCGATACAGGGATGCGCACTCAGCTTGGGCTTATTGCCGAAATGCTCTCCACTGTCGAAGCCGAAGAGACTCCGCTTCAAAAACGTCTTGATGAGCTGGGCAAAACGCTCAGTATTATTTCTCTTGTTTTGGTCGCTATCGTTTTTGTCGTTGCTGTTTTTAATTACACCGATTCCAATCTTCTTTTCCAAGCTCCCGGCGAATACTTCTCTCAATTTAGCAAAGAGATTACAGATGCCTTCATCATCGCCATCTCTTTGGCAATCGCCGCCGTGCCAGAAGGATTAGCTGCTGTTGTGACGATCTCCCTCGCACTGGGTATGCGGGAAATGGTGCGGCGACACGCTCTCATCCGAAAATTGTCCTCGGTGGAAACACTTGGTTCCGCCACCACAATTTGTTCCGATAAAACCGGAACCCTGACACAAAACGAAATGACAGTCACCCAACTCTGGGTAGATGGCAATTTCGTAGATGTGAGTGGTACAGGCTATGTCCCGGAAGGGACCTTTGCTGTAGACGAGCGAGAAATTGATTTCAAAAACTACCCTGCTGTACTAACAGCACTTTGGCTGGGCGTTCTCAATAACGATTCTTTTATTGAACAAACAGGTGAAAGCAAAGAACAAACAACTTATCGCGTTGTTGGCGATCCCACCGAAGGGGCCTTGTTGGTTGCCGCTGCGAAAGCAGGTGGTTTTTCAACAGAATTGGCAAAAGCTTATCCCCGTGAGAGTGAGATACCCTTCGATTCAGAGCGAAAGCGAATGATCACAGTCAACGATGTGGATATTCCCCGTGTCGAAGACCTTTCCCCTTTTACAGATGAACGCTATAGAGATTGGGATATTATCACCGTCAAAGGCGCGCCCGATATGGTGCTTAATCTCTGCACCCAGTATCAGGGCATGGACGATAATATCCTGCCGCTGACAGACGCTGCTCGCAATCGTATTTTGGCAGCGAACGATAGTATGACGAAAAACGCTTTACGCGTTATAGGCGTTGCCTATAGACTTGAAAAAGATGTCCCCGATGAAGGCGCACGCGTTGAAGAGTTGGAGCATGATCTCGTTTTTGTTGGCTTGCTCGGCATGATCGATCCCGCCCGTATGGAAGTCAGCCCTGCGTTGGCAAACGCTGCCAAGGCTGGCATCCGCACCATTATGATTACGGGTGATTTTCCCAACACAGCCAAAGCCATCGCCGAAGATATTGGGCTAATGCGCCCGGGTAAAAAAGTGCTCACTGGCGCAGACCTTGATACTATCAGCGATGATGCCCTCATCAATGAAATTGAAGAGACTGACGTTTTCGCCCGTGTCTCCCCTGAACATAAAATGCGGATCGTGGACGCCCTTCAAGCCAACGGTGAAGTCGTTGCCATGACAGGCGATGGCGTAAATGATGCCCCCGCTATTAAACGCTCGGATATTGGCGTAGCAATGGGAATCACGGGCACGGATGTGGCAAAAGAAACGGCAGATATGGTGCTGACAAATGATAACTACGCCAGCATCGTTCACGCTGTGGAGCAAGGCAGGATCATTTACAGTAATATTCGGAAGTTCGTATTCTTCCTGCTCTCGAGTAACGTTGCTGAGATCATGATCATTTTCCTTGCCACTTTGGCTGGGTTGCCAGCCCCCCTGACGGCAATTCAGCTTCTCTGGCTGAACCTCGTCACCGATGGCGCCCCGGCATTGGCGCTCGCTATGGAAAAAGGCGATCCTGACGTGATGGACAATAAGCCTCGTCCAAAAGACGAGCCGATCATTCATGGCCCGATGCGTACGGGGATCATTATCCAGACGATCACTCAAACGGGAGCAGTTTTAACGGCATTCGCCTTGGGGCTGCTCTGGCATTTGGAAGCGGGAGCAAGCGTACCATCAGGAACGAATCCGCTAGTCTATTTGCTGCAACACGATTGGCGTGGCGTAGATGTCATTACGGCAGAGACAATGGCTTTTGTCACCCTATCCCTTGCTGAGTTATTCCGCTCTTATACAGTCCGTTCAGAGAAAGCATCGCTGTGGAATATTGGAATTTTCTCGAATAAATATATGCAATATGCAGTTGGCTTTTCGATGGTGTTGGTGATCTTGGTCGTGAACGTGCCTTTCCTACAGCCAATTTTCAACACGCATTTTCTGACATCTACCGAGTGGGGCGTGGTGCTTGGGCTTTCGCTCATCCCTGCGGTTTCTGAAGAGATCACCAAGTTTTTCTTGCGGCGTAAAAAAGCATAAAATTGCTTGAAATAAAAAAGCGGATGAGTAAAATCATCCGCTTTTTGCTTTATGAAATCTTTACAAAAGGAATAAACATTTTTTACATTTCTTTTGTACACTAAGCGTGTAAATTCAAAGAAAATATAGCTTTTTGAAAAGCATTAGGAGAAAAAATGAAAAAGAAAACAGTTCTATTTATATCTTTATTGGCATTGACCGCTGTAGTTATCAGCGCTTGTCAGCCCCTTGCCCCGGTGGACTCTGTTGCTGTTGTCGATGATGTTGCAGCCGAGTATCCTGAAAATCCTGCTGCCAATCCTACAAGCGTAGGTTATGGCAATGGACCGGGAACTGGCAACGAAGAATGTGATGGAGAATGTCCAAGTGGAGGCGGTCATGGTCAGCATGGCGGTGGACAACATGGAGATGGAATGGCTAGCCAAGTACCTGCTTATGCGATAGGTGAGATCAGCGAAGCGGAAGCAGATGGTTTAGCCTTCATGCGTGAAGAAGAAAAGCTCGCCCGTGACGTTTATTTGACGCTTTACGATCAATGGGGATTACGCCCCTTTAGTAATATTGCTGCGAGCGAACAGACGCATACAGACGCAGTCAAAAGTTTATTAGAAATGTACGAGATCGCTGACCCCGTAACAGATGATACTATTGGCGTCTTTGCAAATGAAGATCTACAAGCACTCAACGATCAATTGGTTGAGACGGGTAGCGCGTCGCTTGAAGATGCGCTAAAAGTTGGGGCAGCGATTGAAGAAATTGATATTCTCGACCTAATCGAATATCTTGAAGGAACAGAAGAAGCAAATATCGAATGGGTTTACGAAAACCTTTTGGCTGGCTCCGAGAATCATCTACGAGCATTCGTATCCCAACTAGAATCCCTTACAGGCGAAACTTATGTTCCGCAATATATGTCCCAAGAAGCCTATGACGCGATCATCAGCGCAGAGAATGCTCGAGGTGGCGGACACGGTGGGAACGGAGGTCATGGTAGTGGTAGAAATTAGAGAATTATGCTGAGAGAAAAGGCGATGGGATTTCCCATCGCCTTTTTTATTTAGATTCTGCTTGACGAAAGGTGATTATCCTGTTAATGTCATTTTAGCGGTAATTAATCAAAGGCATTATTAATTAGATAAAGGTCAAGAGAATAATGAACAAAGGGAAATTAGAAAACTATTGGTCACTTATTTTGCTTATTGCAGTATTCACGGCTCTCTTGTTTGTTGGGAATTATATTTTTGCACAAAATGAACCCGGGGGAGCAGATTTTTTATATCGATGGTTACCTACTCGCTTGGTTTTTGTTGAAGGTTACGATAACCCATATAGCGACCAAGTAGAGCTCGAAGTGGAATTAGTTCATCATGGACATGCCCGTGAGGGGAAAGAAATCCCAGGTATGTTTGCGTATCCTTACCATACAATGTTTGCTCTTTTGCCCTTTGCTCTTATAAAAGACTTTGTTCTTGCACGCGTGGTGTGGATGACAACCATGCAGTTAGCTCATATAGGGATGATTTTTCTTTCCACGAAAATGATAGGCTATAAGCCTACAAAGCCGATTTTATTGGGATTAATTCTCTTTGCAATCTTCACAGCTGATTTTTTTCAGGCATTAATTGATGGCAATCCTTCGAGTTTGGCAGCATTATTTGCAATCCTTTCACTTTTCTTTTTATCGCGTAAATCTGATGCTTGGGCAGGGGTATTTCTTGCTTTATCTACGATAAAGCCTCAAATGGTGATTCTCTTTTTTGTTTTGGTCTGGGTTTGGGCTTTTTCGAAAAAGCGGTTGATGGTCATTTACTTTTCTCTTGTAACGATGCTCTTTCTTCTTGGGGCATCATTTTTCTTGCAACCTAATTGGCTTTCTGAATTCATCAAAGACATAACAACTTATACAGGAACGGCCAGCCCGAGTACGCCGCGTGCGATCTTATCCTATTGGATGTCTGTTCATCTTGCGGATACGATAGCTTGGGGTCTAACCATTCTTAGCCTATTTATTTTGGCTTATGCTTGGACAAAATCTTACGGAAGAGATTTTCCTGTCTTCCTGTGGGCGGCAAGCATCACCTTTGCAACTATGCATTTGATTGGGATCACCTCGGCAAAGAGTAACTATATTGCTATGTTACCCGGTGTTATTCTGCTTTTACAATATGGAACAGAGAAACTCAAGTCAAAAAGTTTTTGGTTGGGAATTTTATTAGTCATTTGGATTGGCTTTAGTTGGATTTTCTTTTATGCAGGAAGGACTTGGATTGTGGGGGATAATTTAATCTATTTCCTTGATTTTTACCCCCTGCCGATTCTATTGTTGAGTTTATATTATTTTATCCGCCCATCTAAAAATGGAGAGATGTTTTCTGAAGAAAACATCTGATCTGGGTTATTGCCTTTCGATAATTCAGCTGATAGTGAGATTTTAGCTATTTATCTGTTTGCGATGAAAAACAAGATAAGCTCGATTGAAAATGATTTCATGTTCCGATTCAACAGATGTATTTTCAATTTTCTGGGCTTCTAGTCTCCGCAACCGGTAGTCCACACCTTCTAGTATTTGTCGATTCACCGCAATTAGGTCTGAGAGAAGACCAACGATAAAAAAAGCTGTACTAAGAACAAATAGAGCCAAAGCCAATATTAGAGATTGGACATGTCCTTTACCCTCTCCAATGGAAAAAAAATATAAATATCGCATTCCAAGAATAACAGTGACAGCCAAAAAAGTAGTTGCGGGGATAAGAAAGAAACGAAGAGGATCATATGCCATAAAACTGCGAATGATAGTTGAAAAAGATCGTTTAAGGTAATTAGGAATACCAGACATAAGCCGAGACGGGCGAATTTCTTTATTAGTACGAACAGGTATGCAAAGCATCGGTATCTTAAGATGTCCTGCTTGAATAATGGTTTCTATGGTGTAGGTATAGCGATTGAAAACATGAAGACGCATTGCTGCCGCACGCTTAATAGCTCGAAACCCGCTAGGCGCATCCACAACATTAGTTTGTGCAGCTTTTCGAACAACCCAACTGCCAAAAAATTGCAAATTCTTCTTGAGAGGTGACCAGTGACGAATGTCTTTTACTGGGCGCGTACCAATCACATACTCTGCTCTATTGTTTAAAATAGGAGCTATAAGTTTTTGTATATCTTTCGCGCAATACTGATTATCAGCATCGGTATTCACAATGATGTCCGCTCCAAAATGGATAGCAGCTGTCATGCCAGAGAGAAAAGCTTGTGCTAAACCAAGATTGTTAGTATGGGATATTACATAATCTGCGCCACCTTTAATAGCTTTTTCCACAGTTTTATCTTCACTACCATCATTGATAATAAGCCACTCGACTTCATCTACCCCATCCAATTGGCGTGGAAGCTCCTTGAGAGAGATAGGTAAAGCATCTTCTTCGTTATAACATGGTATTTGAATAATCACTTTCATAAAAGTTTGCCCGTTTTTTTATTGTTTTTTTACTATAGGCATAAAAAGTACCGCTATTTAGGGAGTATTGATTTCTTTTTCTTTTATTGCTATAGCGAGATTGCGAGAGTATATAACCAATTGTAAAATAGATGTCAGTATAAAGACAATATCTCTTCTGATCATTGCATAAACAAATAACATAATCGCACCCATAATGCCCAACCACCAGAAGCTTAGTGGAACAACAGTTTTTCTTTCTTTTTCCGATTGAAGCCATTGAATGATCATTCTGAAGAAGAAAAAACCCTGAGCGGCAAGTCCCCATATCACCCAGAAATCAATTTTAAAATAGCTAATAATTTTTTCTATAAATTCACCTAACATTTTTCTGTCACCTATAAAACCTTGATTTATTTCTAATCACATGATACTTTTGGGAAAAGTGTCATGTGATAAAAACGGGCGGCTGAAAAGCCGCCCGTTTTTTATTAGTATCCATCTCCGTACTCTATGCCCACTTTTGTAGGCAATAGATCGTCAGCTTTTTCTACAATAGTTCTAATTTCAGAGACCTCCATACCGATATTATCAACTTGATGTTTTTTCCCATTTGCTTCAACGATGATGAAGGCATAGGAAAACCCGATAGCCATTTGGTAGTCTTCTTTAAGCTGAAAGAAGTTATTCTCCTCTATTATTTTCCATAATTCTTCCATTTCTTCATCGGCTAACTGAAAACTCCCCTTCTCGATAACCTGGGATTTTTCAACGATGATTATATCATTTTCATCATAGCTAATTGAGCCATTGGTATCATAACGCTCGAAATAGCCTTTTCCTCTTGCGTTGATCTCAATATAAAAATGCTCTGTCCCTTCTTTCTTGCTCTGCGCATTTAAAAGGAATTGAAAATCTGAGGGCACGTTGCCCATGCTTGCCGAAGCACACCCAGTCAAAAGGACTGTGCTGAGGATGGCAAAAAGAAAATGAATGCAGGATTTTGACATGCGGGCTAGTTCTACTCTACATCATACTCTGCGGGCATTTCCTCGACAGCAGCTTTGTCTTCCTTTTTATCCAGCATTTGCATTTGCTGGATAACCACTTTTGTGAAATAACGATTCTCGCCATGATCATCCACATATTTATCAGTTTTCAAACGTCCCTCAATAAAGACCAAGCTCCCCTTGCGCAAATACTCATTGCAAATTTCTGCAAGCCTTCCCCACGCTTCAATATTGACCCATTCGGTATATTCTTTAACATCTCCGTCTTTTTTCCAGCGGTTCGAGATCGCCACGCTAAACTTCACCACTTGCTTTCCGGTTGGGGTATAGCGGGCATCTGGGTCTTGACCTAATCTTCCTATGATCTGAATACGATTTAATGCGGGCATAATTTTCCTCCTTAAAGAAAAAATGCTCATGCCTTTTCGGCATAAGCATTTTTATCAAATTATTTAATCTTCTTCAATGCGGGCAAACCCGTTTTCATTTCGATCAACTCGTAGCCTTCGGGCATTGCGTCGACTGCTTTGTCAGCGCGAACATCTTTCGAAAAGAAATACAAGTTATATTTCTTGCCTGCTTTGGTTACTCGCTCGTTGGCGTGCAAATAATAAGTCGTACCTTTGGAATTTGTTTTTGAAAAAGCCATTTGATTTAATCTCCTTTTCTCATGAATTTGATATTTATAGTGTAACATAGGGGAAAAAACTGTCAATAGGAACTTAGAATGAATGTGCTAGAAAAAGTTGTTACTTTAAACGAATTAAGAAAGGCACGGAATGAGCTCCCGGAACCAGTGGGACTCGTTCCCACAATGGGATTTCTGCACGAGGGGCATCTTTCCCTCGTAAAACGCGCTTGTGAGCAATCTGCTTCCGTTGTGGTAAGCATCTTTGTGAACCCCACACAATTTGCCCCCACCGACGACCTCGATGCATATCCCCGTGACCTCGAGCGGGATGCCGCCCTCCTGCAAGAAGCGGGCGCAAAGTTGCTCTGGGTCCCCACGCCCGAAGTGATGTATCCGCCCGATTTTCAGACATGGGTAGATGTTGAAAAAATCAGCCAACCCCTCGAAGGGGAGAAACGCCCGGGGCATTTTCGCGGTGTGACGACAGTCGTTACGAAACTCTTTAACGCTGTTCAACCACAGAAAGCCTTCTTCGGGCAGAAAGATGCCCAACAGGCGGCGGTTATCCGGCAGATGGTTCGGGACTTGAATATGTCTGTTGAAATCGTGACCCAGCCTATTGTCCGCGAGCGAGACGGGCTGGCGATGTCGAGCCGGAATACTTATCTTAATCCCGCGGAGCGTCAGGCTGCGCTGGTGCTTTCGAAATCTCTAGCGGCAGCCGAATCCGCTTATGAAGCTGGCGAGCGCGATGCTCAATCCATCCGAAAAATAATGGAAGACATCATCAACGCCGAGCCTTTAGCACGCTTGGAATATGTCTCCTGCGCTGACTTTGAGACTCTTGAAGAATTAGAGATTATCAGCAATAAAGCCTTGCTCTCAATGGCAGTATATATTGGCAGGACGCGGCTGATCGACAATTGCGTTTTGGGGTAAATTTATCTTGACCCCCGCTTAGAGACGATTATAATCAGACTATATTCAAATTAACCTTCGGGGCAGGGTGAAATTCCCGATCGGTGGTATAGCCCACGAGTGCTTCATTTAGCGCAGGATTCGGTGAAATTCCGAAGCCGACGGTTAGAGTCCGGATAGTAGAAGGTCTTCGAGCAGTGCTGACACGCGTTGGTGCTGGCTGTGTATTTGCCCTGAAAACGGATTGTTTTCAGGGTTTTTATTAACGCCACTCAACCATAAGATTTATGCATTGCTGCCTATTTTTACGCCCCGTTAGGAATACCTGCGGAGCGTTTTTTCTTCTGCGAAGCAGGGATAGTTTTATAAAATTCAGGAGAACCCATGTTCAAACCAGCACATCTATTTTTAGCCTCCATCCTTTTTAGCTTGCTCCTCTCTGCTTGTGGCGGAGGGTCTGCACCTGCTGCGCTCACAGATCTAGAACATATCCGCTTACCGATGGGCTATATCCCCAATATCCAATATGCGCCTTATTATGTAGCTGTAGAAAAGGGTTATTTTGCCGAAGTTGGGATAGAGCTTGAGTTCGATTACAGTTTCGAAACAGACGGAGTTGCACTCGTTGGCGCGGGAACGCTACCTTTCTCTGTCGTTTCTGGAGAGCAGGTTCCGCTGGCGCGCGCGCAGGGCTTACCTGTGATCTACGTTGCAGCTTGGTATAAAGATTACCCAGTTTCAGTTATCTCCAAAGCAGAACAGGGCATCGTTATGCCGAGCGATCTGGTTGGCAAAAAAATCGGATTACCCGGTCTCTTCGGCGCGAATTACATCGGTTTTGTTGCGCTCCTACATGCCAATGGTATGGATGAAAGTGACCTAACGTTAGATGCAATTGGTTTTAATCAAGTTGAGGCATTAGTAGCTGATCAGGAAGAAGCGATCGTTGGTTATGCAGCAAATGAACCGAATCAGTTAGTAGCACAAGGATACAAAGTTAACGAAATTCGCGTAGCCGATTATGTCAGTCTGGCATCCAATGGTTTGTTGACCAGCGAAAAAATGATTGCCGAAAACCCTGAACTGGTGCGAAAAATGGTCTCTGCCTTCTTGCGTGGTTTAGAGTACGCCGCTGAAAATCCCGACGAAGCTTATGAGATCAGCAAGAAATATGTCGAGAATTTAGCAGAAGCTGATGAAGTCGCCCAAAAACAAGTTTTGGCAACTTCCATTGAGTTCTGGGAAGTTGATAATCCTGGTTATGCCGACCCTCAGGCATGGGAGAATATGAACGAAATTCTCTTCGAGATGGGTTTGATTCCTGAGAAGATTGAGATAGAAAAAGCCTATACAAACGAATTTTTGCCCTAGTTTTTGCACCATAGAGACACAAAGCACACAAAGTTTTTCTTAATGAGCATAAAGAATTTCTTCGTGCTCGCCTGTACTCGTTAGTGTATTGTGCCTTTGTGGTAAGGAAAAGAGCTATGACCATGAAACCCTCCCCTATCCTCACCGTCCAGCAAATGGACATGATCTTCCCCGATGACAACGGCGGCCTTCACGCGGTTGAAAATATCTCTTTCACCCTTTGCGCCCAAGAATTTCTCTGTGTCGTGGGGCCATCCGGCTGTGGAAAAAGTACCTTATTACGTGTTTTAAGCGGGCTTCTCACACCTACGCGTGGTAATGTCGCCTTCACTGGAGGCACGCCACGCATTGGGATGGTTTTTCAGGATTCAAATCTGATGCCTTGGCGTAGTGTGCTGGAAAATATAATTTTGCCCCTGGAGTTGGAAGGTGTTAGCGAAAAAGAGGCTCATAGTAAAGCACAGGATTTGATTGATCTGGTCGGATTAAATGGATTTGAAGATAATCTCCCTCGTGACCTTTCTGGTGGGATGGCGCACCGCGTCGCTCTTGCCCGCAGCTTGGTACACGACCCAGACATCCTCCTGCTGGATGAACCCTTCGCTTCGCTAGACGCCTTAACCCGTGAGCGGATGGGGACAGAACTGCTCCGTATATGGCAAGCACGCCAAAAAACGGTCATTATGGTCACGCATTCCATCAGCGAGGCACTTTTTCTTGCGGATCGGGTACTTGTGTTAACGCAACGTCCAGGCAGCATCAAACTGGATTTAAACGTTGATCTCCCTCGTCCTCGTGCAGAAGAGATGCGTTATACATCCGATTTTGGAGAAATGGCAACGATACTAAAAGAAGCAATAGAATAGATGGAAATTCATCAAATAGTGATAGAATACAAATCCTATATTCTATTTGGGTGAATGATTATGAATGGCGAATCTCCTTTCCATCAACCGGAACCAATACCAACCCCTCCTGAAAACGGAGACAATAAAGTCGCTGACCCAGCTTTGCGTGTTGTCATGTTGCTGGTCAGCCTGGTTAGCTTGGGCATTGCGATGCTTAGCGTTGCCTATGTAGCTGTTCAATTTCTGGTTTTTCATAACCAACGGATGCGTGAAAATATCTGGTCTATCATCATTACCATTGCTTTAGCTTACTTAATTGGCTGGCTCGTTGCATTGATAGGCATTAGGTATTTTCATAATCTGGTTTTGCCGATGGCTATTAATCTTTATGCCTGGGCAACATTGGCAGGCATAAGTGTTTTGTATATCGCCATTTTATACAGGCTCTACGAACAGGCCTACTATATGACCAGTTTTGCCAAATATACAGTGCTCATGTTTGCTGCCGTGGTGGGATTTGTTGGCTTGCATTTGTTGATCGAAAATCATGATCTAAGACCTTTTTCTATCCCTTTGATCATTATTGCCCTTATTCATCTTTATCTGATCGTCTATCACTATGTTTTTGCTGCTGATGTGAACTACGATTACCTTTTTGGAGATGTTCTCTTCTTTTTAGGGATGACATTAACCAGCGTTTTGATGTTACTTCACACAGGTGTGCTTTCTGGAATCCGGAATACAATTGACCGAATTTTTGAGCCAAAACCTAACGGGGATATTCAACCCCAAAATCAACAATAAGTCCCTATCCTAAAAATCAGCGAGATGTGCACTGCATCTGCCTTTGATGCGTTGCACATGGTTTTGAAGAGACCGTGTTGACCTTGAAAACCCGATATGCAATGCACTATGGAAGTGCAATGCATATCTGACAGCCTTCGGAAAATTATTTTTGGGATAGACACTAAATACAAACGCCCGAAGAATCCACTTCGAGTGCAAGCAGGAACAAGAAATGCTCATCATCATTAGTGACCTTCATCTCGGTGACAGCACATGCGGAAAGTCAATATCCTCCGATGCTTTCTATGTTTTTGCTGAACGTCTCGACGAGATGGCAATGCGTGCCTCGTGGCGTTCAGATGGTAGTTACAGACCTATCAAAGAGATCAATATTTTGCTTTTGGGTGATATTCTTGATCCTTTACACTCCACCCTTTGGCTGGACACAGAAGAAAACTCCCCTGACTATGCCCGCCCATGGACGGATCAGAAAAAGCCCGCATACGCAGAGAAATTAAAGCAAATTACGCGAGCGATCTTCAAACAAAATGCAGAATCTTTGCGTGTTTTACAAGAGCTTAAAGTAGAGATACCTAAAAGATTAACTTCGCAGATAAATTGGGAAGAAGATAAAAATCTTATAGAAGTAGAAACCCATATCCATTATATGATCGGGAACCATGATTGGTATTATGGCATTCCCGGAGAAGCCTTCGACGAGATACGCGCGGAGGTTGTAGAAGCATTAGGTTTATCTCAGAGCAATGAGCCTTTTCCTTATTTCCAGGAAGACAATTCTCTCTTGGCAGAAAAATTAGCCCAATATAAAGTGTATGCCCACCATGGCGATATTCACGACCAATTCAATTACAATGCGGAAAAAGGACGTATTGATTCAGCTTTAGGCGATGTTTTTACCGTCGAAATGCTCAATCGTTTTCCTCTCGAAGTAGAGCGGCGTATTCCCGAACTCCCGCTTGCAGTTGTTGAAAATCTGCACGAAATCAGCCATGTTCGTCCGGCACTGGCAACTTGGCTCTGGGTAAGTAGTCAAATTAAGCATAATAATCTCCCAACCAGTCTACAAATTAAAATTAAAAAACTTTGGGAGTCCCTCGGTGATGATTTTCTTAAATTGAAAGTGGTTCGCGAAGCCGATAAAAAATTCAAGTTTGATAATGTAGATAAGCTTGAAATAGCTCTGCATATTTCAAAACGGGCTTCCTTCAAGACGATCAACGACCTGGTCTTGTGGATCCAGGAAGAGATTTGGGGTGGGGAGATCTCTTATGCTAAAAAGGCACTCGAAGAACCTGCTTTTCTTAATAAAGAAGCGCTTTATATTGTCTATGGTCATACCCATCACCACGAAGTTGTTCCCCTTAATACCACCGAAAGCCGCACCCATCTCGATGACCAGCTCTATTTCAACTCGGGCACTTGGCACACTTATTTTGACCTTGCCATTCATAAGCCGCATGAGCAAAAATTTGTGCCATATCAGGCCATCAGCTATCTTGCTTTTTACAAGGATGACCAGCGCAAAGGGCATCACTACGAAACATTATCGGGGATATTCTCGTAAAGTCAGGATATAAAGCCCGTCTCGTACTTGATTTGGGCTTGCCTGCCTTCAAAGAGCATCTCTTTTGCGTAAAGGTGCTTCCGTTAAAATCGAAAAACTCCGAGAACTGATACTCAGAGTTTTTCTTTTTCTAACTGATCTTACACAGTTGCTCAAGAAGTATCTTTTTTATCCACCCCCTCTGTCCTACGGACATCTCCCCCAAATTCTAAGTACGGAATTTAGGGGAGAGTGAGACAATGGTTTTGTTTTTGACTTCCTCTGAAAAAAGACCTTCTTTTTCTCTATTCCCCTAAATGCGAAGCATTTGGGGGAATGCCCCAAGCGGAGCAAGAGGCAGGGGGGTAAAAAGTATAAATGCGTAAAATACGGCTTTAAAATATCTTTTTCTTAGCCTCGACATTCATCGCAAGGACACAATGCCCGCAAGAAACTCCATTTGAATATCCCGTAATCGTGACCGTCTTCCCAGAGAATAGAAATAGCATATGAACCTGTCGCAACCACATCTTTGAGTTGCGTTTCTTTTGTGTCCGTAATGGGCGTATTGAAAACGTCAGGGTCAGGTTCTGAGCCCATATTATCGTGTCCGCCACGACATTCTGCGCAGGGGCAGGCAGCGCGCAAAAGGGAGAATGAATAGGTGCTGATATGGTCGTCGTTCCAGGTTAGGGTGAGTTCTTTTTTACTTTTATTTGCATCGAGTGCGGTTGGTTTTAAATTCATTGTGTTTCCTTCTAAACAAGAGTGTTATCCTAAAATAAATTATGGCGCGGGAATTGCTTCGAGAAAATCAGCGACAGCCCAGCCTGCGCGAGTATCGTCGTAGGGGGCAGAGAGATACCACCAAGTGTAGCCATCTTTTTCAACTGGGCCATCGAGGATGCCAAATATCTCGGTATCGTAGCCGAGGAAGAGGGGTTCTCCTTCCAGGCTGGGGGCTTGTCGCAGGCGCAGGCCTTCGCCATCGGTGCCTTTAATCTGGGCGAATCCGTTTAACGCGAGCTCTCCGGGGAGCGGGGTGGCTGTCCCCATAGCGGGATCATGTGTAGGGTCAGGGGCGATACGGGGCGTTGATGTGGGACCGGGAATTACGGTTAGGGCGGCGAGCTGCCAATTTGCGCTATCTTCTTTGGGGGCTGTGAAGCCCAATCCCAGTATAAAAGAAATGAGAAGCAAAAAACCGGCAGTGGATAATGCGCCCAAGATTACCCAACGATTGATGAATGTTTTTTTCACGAGAGCGGCTCCTGTGAAAGTGCGCTAAGCCCGTTTGGGGGCATAAGAACGCGTAAGGCACGTTTTTTAACGCTAATTGTTGCACTTTTGGTATCGAAACGTGGCTCACCATCGGTTTGGATGGCAAAATCTGTATCGGCTTCGAGGCGTAATTCTTTAAAAGGGACACGGTGGGTATGAGCAGAATCTATATGGCGCCCACCCCACATTTCTACGACAGGGCGCAACGCGTCGGCCATATTATTGCCCGAGAAGAGCCACAGGTCGAAGATACCATCATCAAGCATGGCATCGGGGGAAAGATTGGTCATGCCACCCATATAATGCCGGATGTTGTTAATCACTGCAAGGATGTAGTGCCCTTCGATCTCTTCACCATCTGCCCAAATTTTGAGTGAGATGCCGCGCCAACGAGCGGCTGTTAATAGGATGGATGTAGCGTACTCGGGCATGGTGAAAAATTTTTCCAGCCTGAAACGTGGTTCCGCTTTTTGGACGGAGAGCGCATCTAGCCCTAAGCCTGCCCACATTAAGAAGGGCTGTTGGTTGCAGACCCCAACATCTACCGCATAAATGGAGGCATTTGCCAGCTTTTTTGCGTTTTCTTCGAGGGCGTTATTCGCAAGGAAAGAATAGGGTTGCATGCCGAGTTCTTTTCCCCATACGTTTGCTGTGCCAGCGGGAAGAATGCCAAGTGCGGTTTCTGTGTCAACCAAACCACTGGCAATTTGCCCAATGGTGCCATCTCCGCCAACAGCGAAAACGGCGTTGACCCCTTTTTCTACAGCTTTTTTCGCCAGATAGGTTCCATCTTCGCCCGAACGCGTAGATGTGGAACTTACCTCCCAGCCGGCATCACGGAGGGCATGCTCGGCGGAAGGGATTGCGAGAGCAACGGGGAAACGTCCCGCTGCGGGGTTGTAGATAATTTGGGCTGTACGCATAGAGGGATTATAAAGCAATTTTGTTGTTCGGTTACCCGGTTATTCTGTTGAGTTGTTGGGCATTTTTGCGTCTTTGCTGAGATTTTTCCATGTGATTTGGTCGAAAAACCGGCTTGAGGGTTTGCTTGCGGGAACTTTTTTGACGCGTTTGAGCCAATCTGCTTCGGCGAGAGCGGCTTGACGAAAACATTCTGCTGAGAATTCGCCGCGATCTTTTCTTGGGGCATCTGCCAGAGCTAGTGCTTCTTTGATGAATTTTTCTTCGAGGGCATCTCTGTCTGCGCTGTAAGTGGCGAGACGTTCCGGATAGTTTTGTAACACTGCTCGGTGAAGCAGTTCATGTGACCAATATAGGGATTCAGACGTGTAGGTTGGCCCGGGAGCAAGTTTAGGTGCGGGGAGGGGCGTATCCACCCAGAGGGGCTTAAAAATGCTTGTACAGGGGGAAGATGTTCCTGTTGCGAAAATGATGGGGATATTTTCATCCAGATATGCGATCATGGATGCTGTGCTTTGGTCGTTTCGGATGAAGCCAAAACCCGCGTGCATACAGACCTCTACGTCCGTAAAAGAGCTACCAGGGGTATTCCCATTTATATGGTGGCGTAGCGTTTCCATTGTGCTTTTTAGGGTGATTTTGCCCGCATTTTCTTGTAGGATATTGCTGATCGTTGCTTGTCTAACCAAGCCTTTGCCTAAATTTGTGTATATGAGATCAGCATTTTTTTTGAAGTTCGTTTGGCTTAGTTTTTTTGAAGATAAGTTCCATTTATTTTGGATGGTGAGGCAATTTGAGATATTGTGAGTGTCTTGTATCTGACGCGCTACCCATTCCTTGTCTATTGTTTCGAGTACCCAAGCTTCCTCATAGTTGGCGATGATGAAGCTATTGTGATAGTGGATTTTGCCTTGCGTTTTATATTTGTTATTTCCGCCTTGTCCGAATTCCTCTAGTAGTTGGGTGATGACTTCGATGGCTTTTCGAGGAGTGGCTGCACGTTCAAGCCCAAGGCGGAGTAGATCCATGCCCAATAAGGCCGGAGTCTTATTGGCAGGTGTTTTTGAGAAGATCGCTTCATTTCCAATGACCAACCCATGCTCATTGATGCCCATTTCTGCGCCCCACATCCAAAAAGGTTGAGAAAGCAGTGTGGCGTAACTTTCTTCTACTTGTGGAATGCTGATATAAGTGCATTGCAAGGTGCTTCCTGCGCTATGTTTTTGTGCAGGGATATGTACAAGGCATTGAGATTCGTTTGGGTGACGGTCTGAGTTTTTTGCAAAAATGGCTTTGCCTTGCATGGTTGCGGTGCTGGTGGCGATCATGGTGTCACACATAAACTTTTTTTCCTTTTCTTAAAAGTGAATACTTCCCCTTATTTGTGCATCAATGAAAGAAAAATTGACCTTAGTCTTCAGGTGTTGGTGTTTGAGAGGGTCTAGGTGTTTTGGTTGCCGTAGGAGCTTTTGTGCTCGTTGGCGTTGGAGTATATAGTTCTCCAAGACGCTCCTGAGCTTCTGCACGGAGATCGCTTATTTCTGCGCTTGGAGTCATATCGAGTAGGGCTTCCCAGTCTTTGAGTGCAGAAGATATATCTTCACGCCCTTCATGGCAGGTAGCACGCCAATAGTAGATAAGCGCTTCTTCAAGTTCTGTTTCAGCAAGTGAACGTGTGCGTTCTACTTGTAAATAACAGTCGCCATAGTGTTCAACAAGAATATGAGCTTTGGCTAAAGAAAGGCTGGCATCAAAAGAATCGGAGAGAAAGCGATTTGCTTTATCAAGATCGCTGATGGCATTTTCACCATCTTCCAACTCGAAATAGGAAAGACCGCGATAATAATGTGCCAGGCCAGAACGCCGATCTAACTCTATAGCAAGGTCGAGGGTTTCGATGGCTTTTTCATAATCTCCATCAGCATAATATGCACCGCCGATGACTCCGAAGGCATCTGCGTTCTCTTCATCGTATAGCACATAAAGCTCCAAGACTTCAACGGCTTTCTCTATCTGGTCATTCGCTTCGTATAGTTGACCTAGAAGAAGAAAAGTTGCCAGGTTTGTGCGATCCAGTTCGAGAGATTTTTCTGCTGCGAGGAGGGCATCTTCAAGTTCTTCTTCTAGCCAATAAACTCTAGAAAGTTGATAATATGCGGGTGCCGAATTCGGTGAAAGTTGAATGGCTGTCTCGAGGTCTTCAAGGGCTGCTTCATACTTTTTCTTATCTGTGAAATAGATCGCGCGTTCAAGATAAGCCTCGGCAAAGAAAGGGTCTCTTTCTATGGCTTTATCTAGGGCAGAGCGGACACCGCTTGCACCGCCAACATAGGGGAGCACACGTGCTTTCCCCAAATAAGCAGGGCCAAAATCTTCGTCTATATTAAGTGCCCTGTCATAAGCAGCGATCGCTTTTGAGTTTTCTTCCAAAAAACGATAGGCTTCGCCGATATAGTAATGAGGGTCGGCGCTTTCTGGTTCGAGGATTACGATCTGTTCCATTGCGCTGATTAATGCTTCCCAATCTCCATCTCTGTAAGCTGCATCAACCGCGTGTCCATAATCACTTGCCTGAACAGAACGGGGTGTATTTACATAGAGCGGCGTTGGGGTATAAGTTGCATCCAGCAATGCCCACAAAGGCGTAGGCCCAATAAAAGGAGCTGTGCTTACAGGCTGGGCATTCAGAGCAGTGGGAGTTAAGGTAAAAGTTGGGGATGGGCCTGGTGTGATTGTTGCGGGACGAGCTACTCTTCCACGCTGAGAGAGACCAAAGATGGCGAGAGCGATAATTCCGAGCACGCCGACGCCAATCCCAGCTAAACGTACGACAGGATTCGCAATTAACCCCTTAATGCCTGTCTCTTTCTCTTCTTCCTCTTGGATTAATTCATCTTCCCAAAGGCGGGGATGGTGAAGCGGGAAAGGTTCAATGCTCTCATCTGGTGGCATTGCGCCGAGCAAAACGAGTCCACGTTTGGCTGCGGCATTGTCAGGGTCAGCACGCAAAGCGGTTTGAAGTGCATATAGACGCTCTTTCTTTGTTTCTACAACAGCACTCATCCAAGCCCAATAAGTGGCATTGTGCTGGTCTGCTTTAATCAGGCGCGTGAGAATATCTTTCGCCTTTGCTTTCTTCCCCTGACGAATTGCTTCAATTGCTTCGGTGAGCATGGTGTCTTCAGCCATGAAATGAGTTTAGCACAGGCTGGGTCTTGGAGCAAGATAGGTCTGACAGGTTTACAAACTCCGAACAAAATCTAAACAACTTCTGAACATCTTTCTTCTATACTGTGGGCAGTATAAAAGAAAATTCCTGATTTTGGAGGCTTATATGTCCACAGAAACCCTTCCCGCACAAGAAAAGACCCGCACAAAACTGCTAACAGCCATTGCTCTAACCCTTATCATCGGCTTAGGCGCATTTTTGCGTTTATACGAACTCGGCGCTTATAGCATTGGCAACACCTATTATGCCGCGACGGTCAAATCGATGCTTTCCTCATGGTCGAATTTCTTCTTCGGTGCATTTGAGCCGGGCGGATCGGTTACGGTAGACAAACCCCCGCTGGGATTTTGGGTACAGTCTCTCTCTGCTGCATTGCTCGGTGTGAACGGTTTCTCCCTCGCTCTTCCTAACGCTCTAGCCGGTATCGGCTCAATTGGCCTCACCTATTATCTTGTCAAAGAGCAGTTCAATAGGGGGGCGGGTCTCGTTGCCGCGCTCACATTGGCCGTTGTCCCCGTTACCATTTCTACGGAGCGCAACAATACCATAGATGGGCTGCTCGTCTTTGTTTTGCTCCTTGCAGTTTGGGCAGTCTGGAAAGCGGTGCAGCGTGGCAAATTTCGCTATCTGCTCCTCGGCGCGTTTATCGTTGGGTTGGGATTCAATATCAAAATGTTGCAAGCCTACATGATTATCCCCGCCGTTTATGCGCTCTATTTTTTCGGCGCAAAAGAAGGCTGGTGGACGAAAATATGGCATCTCGGCGTGTCAACGCTGCTCCTCGTCGTTGTTTCGCTTTCGTGGGCTGTCGCCGTCGATCTCGTCCCCGAAGAAAATCGCCCCTTCATCGGTAGCAGCGAGGATAATACCGTTATGGAGTTAATCATCGGGCATAATGGTCTCTCCCGTTTGGGTCTCAATGATAATAAAAAGAATGATGGGGGAACCCGGCCGCAGCCTCCTGTAGATGATGGACAACGCGCCCAAGCATCGAATACGCCCAATCAGTCCCCGAATCAAACGCCTGTCAACGGGCAACCGTCAAACCAACAGCCTCCCCAAGAAGCACTAGATGCCTGCACAAATCTTGATGTGGGCGATGCCTGCACTGTAAATCTCCCCAACAGAGATGTGGAGGGAATCTGCATCTCCCCTCAGCAGTTGGATACTTTGGTTTGCGCCCCTAATGAACGCGCAGCCGCGCCAAATGGTCAAATAGCAAGGAGTACGCCTGCTGGCGCTCCAAACAATGGCGGTCAACCTGATGGTGGACGTCCTAATGGCGGCGGTGCTTTCAATACCAGCGAAACAGGGCAGGCAGGCCTTTTCCGTCTTTTCTCAGAGCCATTGGTTACCGAAGCCTCCTGGGTTTTACCTCTTGCGTTGGTAAGTATTTTGTTGACAGCTATTACATTAGGTTTCTCATGGAGCAAGAAACACCTCGCGCTGATTTTATGGACACTCTGGTTATTGCCGGCGTTGGCCTACTTCTCCTTCACCACCGGGCTTTTTCATCGCTACTATCTCATCATGCTTGGGCCAGCCCTCGCTGCTCTGACCGGAATGGCTTTTTGGTCAGCCTCAGAACTCTTCAAGCGAAATCATTGGTTGGGGTTAGGAACACTTATCTTCTTGATCACTATGACTTTAGGTTTTCAAGGCGTGATGTTGAGTGAATATACGACTGCAAATTGGTTGCTGCCTTTCGCTATCGTCATCGCTTTGGTGGGATTGGGTATCTTGCTTGTCAACAAATCCCATCAAATGAGAACCATTGCCCTAACAATTATTTTATTAGCGATGTTGGCAGCTCCCTTCACTTGGTCTGTGATGGTCACAGCGAATGAAAATGCTAATGTTGCCTTGCCAACCGCAACGATTAACGATGCTCAGCCAACGACTTTTATGACCCCAGATAACACCGTGATGTCAGATAATGAAGAAGCGATCATGAACTATCTGCTCGAAAACACCGACCCTGAGACCTATTTACTGGCAACGGTCAATGCGCGTAGTGCAGCGCCTTATATTCTCGAAACAGGACGCCCTGTCTTGACCTTCGGCGGCTTTAGTGGCGGAGATCAGGTTATCGACGCAGCGGGTGTTGCTGAAATGGTTGAAAATGGTGAGTTACGATATATCTTGTACAGCGATAAGATCAATAACTCGCATCGTGACATCGCTGCCTGGGTAACGGAATCCTGTCTCCCCACGAGCGTGCCGGGGGTAGAAGTTCGGCAGCAGAATCCTGCTCAGGCCCAGAATACGCAAAATGTGCGTATGGGTCCACCATCCGAAAACGAGGTGTTATATGACTGCGGAAGCTAGAAACACAAAAACCCTCAGCCACGGATTACACGGATTTTCACAGAAAAGGATTTTGAAATCCGTGCTAATTAGTGAAATCAGTGGCAAGAAAATTTTTGAAACCCTCACCCAAATAGCCAAATTTATGACCGTCGGCGTGCTGAACACAGCCATAGACGCAGGTGCATATTTCGCGCTGACCCGCTGGCTGGGATTAGGCTCTGCGCTGGTGCTGGCAAAAGGGATCGCTTACGTGATCGGGATGCTAAATAGCTTTTTCTGGAACCGGAGATGGACTTTCGGCGACAATGGCAATATCTGGCGCGCGGCGGGATTGTTCACCCTCACCCACATCTTTGCGCTCGCGATCAATGCAGGTACGATGGCTCTTGTTCTTGATATGATGCAATTGCCAGAGATTATCGCCCTCGGCGCAGCGACAGCCGCATCCTTTATTTGGAATTTTGTGTTGAATAAGTTGGTGGTTTTCAAGGAATAAGGAAGTGGGTTCTTTGCATATCCTCCCTTATCAGGGTATGTATAGCTTTTCCCCTGCATCAAAAACCTTCTCTTCATCGCGCGTGATCAAATGAACTTTGCCTTCTCCCATCACCTGCCAATCTTCATCAAGCTTTCCAATCAGAGCCGTGTTTTCATCTACGCCCAAGATGAATTGACCATCTTTTAGTTGAGGGCGGATAGCAAAAAGAAAAGTCGATATAAGTCTACGCATGCGATCAAAGTGGGGGATGATAAATTTGGCTGGCAAAACTTGAAAAGCCTCTAATGATTTTAGTCCTGCTGTGCGCAGGTTGGGAATTCTGTCGGCTAAGATCATCGCCCCTGCTGAGCAGCCCGCGTAAATAGCACCACGCGCCCATGCTTTTTGGGCAGCTTGCCAGGCACGACTGCCTTGCATCGTTTCGTAAAGATAGGCCGGTTTGCCCCCAGAGAAATAGACCAGATCAGCGTTCTCCAGCGCAGATTTCCATTGTGGGTCGTTCGCTGATTCTCGGTCGATGATGCGGGCTGGGGTAACATCTGCACCTAATGCTTCAAAATGTTCAACGCCCATTTTTAGCCAGCGATCTACACTTTTCTCACCTTCCTGTCCGGCAGCTGTGGGCATACAGACCACGCGAGGGGCGCGTCCATTTGTATTGACCGAATCTAGAAGGTGGCGATCAACATCGTTCATTATGGGTAAATATTCTCCAGCTCCAACTAAAGCGATTAGTCCATTCATACCAATATAAATCCTTTTTTAGTGTTTGAACGCTTATATTTTTTCTTGCCCTATCAACTGAATAATTTCATCAGGTTGGCGCGTTGAAAAAGATAGTTCTTTGACGAATCCCCTTGCTTTCTTGAATCTTACAACCACTCTGCGATATTCAAGAAAATTGAAAGAAGCACGGTATCTTTTCTCAAAGACGAAAAAATGTATGCCTGCGCCACCATATTTCGTTATCTTAGGGAGGTTATCATCCAGTGCGCAGCCTGCGATATTATCGAAGAGGACTGTCCAGGTGAAGATGCCAAATCGAAGGGTGAGCGCATCTGATGAGATTTGAGTATGCAGTCTTCTGAAATTTAATACGTAAAAAAGGAAGGCCACAGATAAAGAAAGGAAAAGAATGGCTAAAGGCTGAAAACCAGAGAGCTTTACCTGCCAGAGAAAAAGTAGGAAAAAGACAAGCATCAGCCCCAGAAATAGAGCGCTTGTCCTTTTTGAAGAAAGAGATTCTTTGTATATATCGTTTTCATTCATCATATTCACCTAAACTAGATGATTATACGGCAGAAAAACGCATCGAAATTTAACATTATCTAAATAACTTCTGAACATCTCCCCTGTATACTACCCACAATGAAAAAACGATTCGCTTTACAAAGGAGCAAAAAATGTTAAAGCATAAAAAACTATTTTTACTGTTTACTATATTCACAATAGGATTAGCCGCTTGTGGTGCAAGCCCGGTGATAGAAGATCTTTCATCGCAGCCTAAAGAGGTGCAATCGGATGCGCCGCCCCCTGCTCAGAATACAGAGCAAAGTGCGCCAGCGCCACAAACTGCGGCTGTTTCGCAAAATACACAGGCAGCTATTTCGCTGAGTTATCCCATCATAGATACCGACCAAGGCAATTGTTACGATGCTCAGCGTCAAGTGGATTGCCCACAAATGGGATCTGCTTTCTTCGGGCAGGATGCCCAATATAACGGAAACCAGCCCAATTACACGGATAATGGCGACGGCACGATTACCGATAACGTGACAGGTCTCATGTGGCAGCAGGATCCTGGCGAAAAGATGACCTACGACGAAGCCGTCGCTGGCGCATCAGACTTGACCCTGGCTGGGTACGCGGACTGGAGACTTCCCTCTATAAAAGAGCTTTACTCGCTAATCCAATTCGACGGGCTGGACCCCAGCGGACCGAATGCAGGCAGCCTTACCCCTTTTATTGATACCGAAACTTTCAACTTTGAATACGGCGATGAAAGTGCAGGCGAGCGCGTGATCGACTCGCAGTGGGCAACCAGTACGAAATATGTCAGCACGACCATGAACGGGAATGAAACGATGTTTGGGGTCAACTTTGCCGATGGGCGCATCAAAGGCTATGGAACTGGCGCACTACGTGGAGGCGAAAAAGGTTTTTTCACCGTCTACGTGCGCGGAAACACAGCTTATGGCGAAAATATCTTCACAGACAATTTTGATGGCACAGTCACCGATAGTGCCACAGCTTTGACATGGACGCAAAATGACAGCGGCTCTGGCATGAATTGGGGAGATGCGCTTAATTATTGCGAAAGTCTTACCCTTGCAAATGAAGGCGATTGGCGTTTACCGAATGTGAAAGAATTACAGAGCATCGTTGATTATTCTCGTTCACCCGACACAAGTAACTCTGCTGCAATTGACCCGATCTTCAACACATCCACGATCACCAACGAAGCCGGGCAGCTTGATTTCCCCGCTTTTTGGAGCAGCACCACGCACGCGAACCAAGTCTCTGGCGGGAATGCATCTTACGTCAACTTTGGTCGCTCGATGGGCAATATGAACGGACACTGGATGGATGTTCACGGTGCGGGCGCACAGCGCAGTGATCCAAAAACAGGCAGCGCCGCCGATTGGCCTACCGGCCATGGCCCCCAAGGTGATGCCATTCGCGTGGATAATTATGTCCGTTGCGTGACAGATAGCAGCACCACGACAAATATCGCCGGAAATCCCTCGGCGGCACCCTCCGGGGCGACGACCCAGTCTCCAAGTGGGCAATCTGCTCCGGGACAGAACCAAGCCGAGGGACAAGGACGCCCCCAGATCGATTTTGTATCTGCCGCTGCTCAATTAGGTGTTACGGAAGAAGCTCTGAGAGCTGCGCTTGGTGCTCCACCGCCTGATTTCGCCGCAGCCGCCGCCCAATTGGATGTAGCCGAAGAGGCATTGATCGATGCTTTAGGCATCCCGGCTGGTGGACCGCCGAATGGTGGGGGGCAACCACCGACAAATCAACCATAAGATATTTATAAATATTCACATTAGGGCAAAGGAGCTTCGTACGAAGCTCCTTCTTTAATTTCGAAAACAATAATCTCAGTTTCTTCAAAATTACACAAATTTCAAACAGCTTCTAAACAATTCCTGAACATCTTTTTTCTATACTGTAGTCAATAAACGGGAAGGAGAGATCTCCCGTTCTACTCAAAGGAGAAATACAATGTTCAAGAAAAATCTTTATCTAGTTATTCTCATCCTGGCCATAGGATTGTCCGCTTGTGGGACTTTACCAGATGCAATGCAAAATCTGGATTTAGGCAACAGTGAAGTTGCTCAGGAACAAGCAACACCCTCTGAGCAACTTGTGCAAGGGCAAGCGTCTGGTGGACAGTCCCCGCAAGGACAGGCTCCTGATGGGCAATCTCCCCAAGGACAAGGGCCACAGGGTCAAGGCGATGGAGAACAGCGTCAACGCCCTCAAATTGATCTTGCTACCGTTTCAGCAACATTAGGTGTGACTGAAGAAGCACTGCAAACAGCTTTGGGTGAACCTGGGCAAGGAAAACCCGATTTCACAACAGTCGCAACTGAGCTAGGCGTTGCAGAAGAAGCGCTGATCGACGCAATGGGTATTCCTGCTAGTGGGCCTGAGAATGGTCAGCAAGGACAAGGACCACAAGGTCAAGATGGCGGCCAACGTCCACAGATCGATTTGGCCGCCGCCGCATCTGAATTAGGTGTGACCGAAGAAGCCTTAAAGACTGCTTTAGGTGAACCGGGGCAAGGACCTCCTGATTTTGCTGCAGCAGCAGTTGAACTGGGCGTGACAGAAGAAGCATTGATTACAGCAATGGGTGTCCCCGCTGGTGGCCCTGATGGTAATTTTGAAGGTCAAGGTCCATCAACACAAGGCTAGATTTATCACGGGCTGCGTAAGAATATATACGCAGCCTGTTTTTAACGGCAAATGTTTTTTTAGAGAGGTATACAATGAAGAAAAGAAATCGATTTTTACTAAGTTTTCTAATACTTGTTGCTATTTTAACGGGAGCCTGTTCAAATTCAGGAGAGATATCTTCCATCATAGAAGTGGACACATCCACAGAAGTAAACCCATCACAAAATTCTGAAACAGTTGAGGTAGTAAGTCCATCTGCAAATGCAAAATTTAGTGAAGAACAACAGAGCCAAGGGAGCGTTTCCTATCTCTTTTCCCCGATCCGTTCTACAAGCACTTATTTGATGGATGCCGCTGGAAATGCGCTTTACACCTGGGAGAGTGTTTATACGCCAGGTAATGCCGTCTATTTATTGGAGAATGGCAATTTACTGCACACGGGTTCGGTAAAGCCAAGCAAATTTGATGCCGGCGGCTCAGGCGGGATCATTGAAGAAATTGCTCCGGATAGTACGGTTCTTTGGAACTATCAATATGCTGATGATCAGGTACAACAACATCATGATATAGAGCAAATGCCGAATGGCAATATTTTGATCATTGCCTGGGAAATGAAAACAAAGGCCGAAGCGATCGCTGCAGGGCGTAACCCAAACTTATTGAGCGAAGGTGAGCTATGGCCTGACCATATTGTTGAAGTTGACCCAAATACGAAGAACGTTGTCTGGGAATGGCATGTCTGGGATCATTTGGTACAGGATTTTGACCCCAGCAAAGAGAATTACGGTGTTGTCGGTGAACATCCTGAACTGATCGATACTAACCTTACAAATCGCAAGGCTGCCGCAGATTGGAATCATATCAATTCCATCGACTATAACGCTGAACTCGACCAAATTTTGCTCAGCGTACACAGTTTCAGCGAAGTTTGGATCATTGACCACAACACAAGCACGGAAGAAGCTGTAGGTACAGCAGGTGATCTGCTATATCGCTGGGGAAACCCTCAAGCCTATGATTCTGGGAGTTCCAGCGATCAGCAATTTTATGTTCAACATGATGCGCAATGGATCCCTGATGGATACCCTGGTGCGGGCAATGTTTTGGTTTTCAACAATGGCGATCAGCGTAACAGACCTTATTCATCTGTGGATGAAATTGTGCTTCCACTCAATCCTGATGGAAGCTATACATATACAGGGATGCCCTATGGTCCCGAAGCTCCCGTTTGGACTTATGTAGCTGAAAATCCATCTGACTTCTTTGCCGATCATATTTCAGGCGCACAACGTCTTTTAAATGGAAACACATTAATTTGCAGCGGTACAGAGGGGATTTTCTTTGTAGTCACACCGGCTGGAGAGATTGTCTGGCGCTATGGCTACAACGAAGAAGTTTTCCGCGTTATCCGCTACGAAGCAGATTATCCAGGTTTGCCCAACCTAAAGTCAGAATCTATTAGGCCAATTCCGACAGCATCTGATGCTGGTAAGCCTGCTGGAGGGCAAAGCAATGGCCAACAGGGGCAACGCCCGCGCCTTGATTTTGCATCCGCTTCCGCCAAACTTGACATCACTGAAGAAGCATTGAAGACTGCTTTGGGCGCGCCACCTCCAGACTTTGCTGCTGCCGCTGCTCAATTGGGCATCACCGAGCAGGAATTGATTGCAGCGCTGGGGATTCCAGCAGGTGAATTTCTAAATGGTGGTGAATAACTGCTGAACTAAACCACCAGAAAATTACTGTAGATGATTGTCTTCTTCAAGAAGACAATCATCTATTTATTTCTACACAAGTTTTGATGACTAAACCAAAGCTTAAACGAATCTAAACAATTTCTGAATATCTTTTTTCTATACTTCAAATATTGAACTCTACGTTCAATACAAGGAGAATAAAATGTTGAAGAGCAAAAAAACGATCTTGATCTTTCTTATCCTGGTTATTGGTCTTTCTGCTTGTGGAGCACAATCTACAACAGAAGTCTCACCCACTAATGCTGAGAAAAGCGTAGAAACAGAGGCAGAACCGACGCCTGTTTTGGCACAGGAAACTACACCGGATACCGAAACGACATCTACCTTCACCCTCACTAGTCCCGATCTGCCTCTTGGTGGATACCTCCCCGTCGAATATACCTGTGATGGTGATGGATCCACTCTTGCCCTCTCATGGAGTGGGGCACCTTTTGGGACAGTTGGCTATGCGGTTATCATGCACCATATTCCCAATGCTGAAGAAAGTGCGCACTGGTATTGGGTACTATATAACATCCCGACAAATGTGCTAAGCCTGCCCAAAAATGTGACTGGCGTAGGAACGCTTGGGAACAATATTAACAACGGTCTCGCGGAATACTCCCCGCCCTGCTCCAAAGGCCCTGGAGACAAGGAGTACATCTACACAGTCTATGCTCTTTCCGCAGAACCCCATTTGACTGTCCCTACGGCACAAATTGATCGTGATGCTCTGCTGGCTGCCATCCAAGATATTACCCTTACCAGCTCAGAATTGCATGTGGTCTATGCCCGCTCTGGGATGACCGACGATAGTCAGCAAACTCAACAAGCTGTTGAGGCTAAACTTCCACCCCCTGAAGCCTACGCTGCCTGCACAGACAAGGCTCTGGGAGATTCCTGTAATTTCACCGCCGCAAAAGGTCCAGAGTCCGGAACCTGTGAATCTGTTCAAGATCAGATTACTTGCGTTGCTCCACATGGCCCTAATGGTCAGAATGGGCAGCAAAGTCAGCAGGGAGGGCAACAGCCCACTAATGGCGCCCCTGCCTACAACATTGAACAAGCTATCTCCGACCGAGCGCAGGGGATGACGATTGCTTACGATGCTCTAGCCTTTTTGACCGGTGACCTTGGTTCAGATTCGTTTTTCCCGCCAGGAAAAGTGGCTGATTTTTGGGGTCTTCAATACCTGCGCGATAATGATCCCAGTGAGATGGGGCACGCCGGTGATTTTTTGACCAGCGCTGCTATGAATACATTCTATAACCTGACGCCTGATCAGCGTGCTGAACTGGTTGCGTTAGCTGAAAGCCAGGTAGACTCGATCAATGAATATGGTTATATGCGCTTCACTTTGATAGATGCTTTCAATCGTTTGCTGGAAGGAGATCTGCCCACAGGAGCAACAGAACTGAATGAAGAAGCTGTAAAAGCTTATTCTGCAGAACTCTACCGATTGGATGGAGAAATCAGCTTCGATCGAGCAGAACTGATGGGCAACATTCTGAACAATCTGAGTGCCGAGCAAAAAGCCTATTTCGATGCCATGGTTGGTAAAGGGATGCTCGAATGGGCTGATGTGGAAGAACCCGCTGATATGCGAAGCCTCGATCGAGATGTAAAAGTAGCAGTGATGACCTACGCTGCTGATATGTTCAGTTGGTATGCAGGTTCAGTGGAAGCAGATGTATATTTTTGCCCCGAGCGTCACGGGACTTACTTTGGTTCCTTTTACCTCAAAGACATCCATGCAATGAGCGATTCCAGTTATGCTATCCCCACCGACCTAACTGGCAATATGGGTGAAGCCATGTTTGAAACATTGGCACATGACCAGTCTCAATTAATTACAGATCTTGTCGATGTTCAAAAACCCTCACTACAGGGAATTGTCGATGTCCGTGAGCAGATATCCATTGAATTACGCAAATTCTTGGACGGTGAGGCTGCTGATAAAGCTCTGATTATAAGCCTGATGGAAGAATATGGCACTCTTGATGGTGCGATCATCTATAATTACGCCACCAATTTTTCTCAGGTAAACCAAAGCCTGACCGATGAACAGCAGGCGCAGTTAATGGCTTATCGTGAAGAGATGCTGGGTGATTTGATGTATCCCTCAGGAGCGTATCTTTATTCGCAGGCCATTTCAATGCCAGCGATATTGAATACAGATTTCCTGTTCAAATAAAATCCATATGGTGGATACCTGCTCTTCTCATGCAGGTGTCCACCACAATAGAGAAGACTAATCTTATGGATAAATCAAATAAAGTTCGTACAATGAGTGGTGTAGCCATATTTTCGTAAGAAGGAGCTAGAGAAAGAACCAGAATTCAAATTCTCTAGAAATTGTTTCGCTAACTCAGATAGCTTTGTTTCAATGTGGTTGTGGCTAACCGCGTTACGAACGGCCTTCCAAACATGTTCTTGCGGGTTCAGTTCCGGACACCCCGGTGGAAAACGCATAATTTCCAAGCGAGGGTTCTTCTCGATAACCTGATCAACGGCTTTGCCTCGATGCCAAGGAGCACGATCCCAAAAGAGAAGGATAGGCACATCCGGGTTTGCATCCAAAATCATTTCCAGATGGCGAGCAGAGGCTTCTGAGTTCATATCATCAGACTGCATAGCAATTTCTTCGCCTGTTTGCAGGTTCAATGTGCCATAGAAATGAGTGTTTTTGCGTCCTGGGTCGACTCGCACAATTGGTGTTTGTCCAACTGGAGACCAAACGTGGCTAGTCGTTGCTTGAAGATACAGACTGGCTTCATCTTCAGCTAAAAAGAGTGTGTTGGGCGCATCTTGAGCGACACCCATCAGTTTTTTTCGAGTTCTTCTTCAAAATCAGCTATGTTAAACTGGCTATGGTTCTTGTAGACCTTCTCTGTCTTTTGATAGCTGAAGCCACATCGGTGCAAGAGTGTGACATACGAGGCACGCTGTTTGTACTCAACATTATATTTTTCTCGAAGAAGCAGAGCCAAGTCTTTAACAGCCCAGAATTGACCATGAGTAGTGCTGCTCAGATCACCTAACCGCTCTCTTGGTGTGTATTGGTGAAGGGTGTCCTGCAACTCTTCTATTTCGGTTTCTTCTAACTTCGCTCGGTTGCCGCCAAGTCGTTTATCCTCTAAACTTTGGACAGGATCCTGACGATATGCTCGACACCATTCCATCAGACTACTGCGGCTGCACCCTGTGATCTCTTCGATCTGGCTAACTGGGTAGCCTTCTCCGTAGAGACGTACTGCTTGATAACGAGTGCGAGTAGCTGCGTTCTGGCTACTACGGTAAGAGCCTAATAAGTCTTGACGCTCCGATTGCTCTAGTTTGAATTTGCGCTTTGCCATGCGCTTATTGTACGAATTCTAAATGTTTTGTCCATTAGTCACTGGAATATCAGGTCAAGGGCAAAAAGCCTATGTCAATTACGCTATCTCAGGTAATATAACGACAGAAACCTATGCAACAAGAGGCTGAATGAAAAGAGTGGAAGGCGAACTATTCTGCCAAAGGATGAAGAGTAAATTATGAACCGCTGGATAAAGATCATCACACTATTGATAGTGCTCATAATCGGACTGACAGCTTGTTCAGAATCACCAGATGGTGCTCAGGATTTACTCCTTAGCGAGCAGATAGACGTATCTGCCGGACAAACCTCGCAGACAATCCCTCCTCAGTTAGATCTGGTATCTGCAGCAAACCAACTGGGTATCACAGAAGAAGAACTAATATCTGCTTTAGGATCGCCAGGGCAGGGACCACCTAACTTCGCAGCCGTAGCTACAAAATTAGATATTCCCCAACAGGAATTAATGGATGCCTTAGGTGCGCCTACAGGCGCTCCAGCAAATGGCGCTCAGGCAGTTCCACCGGGACAACCATCTGGCCAACAGCCTTTATTGCTAACTCTATCAACTATTTCCCAGCCTACACTTACATTGATGATCGTGATCATCTTTTTCATGCAAGGAGGGCTGATCTTATTCAGTACGCTTGTGATCAAATCCTATAAAGGCGTGCGTGAAGCAGCCCTTGCCACATTCTCGATGGCTTTTGGCTTCCTGGTCATAAGATTAGGGAATGAATTTCAGATAGATCAAATAACCTCCGGTTTTCTTTCCAATCTTCTTATCATCAGTGGTTTTGTGCTCTTTTATCTGGCAGTTTGTCGTTTTTCAGATAAGGCTTGTAATCGTTGGGTGCTTTATGGCTTTGTCCCCTTGGCATACTTGGTTCTTACTGTGGCATGGCTTTTCAGAATCCATGCATTGCCTTTGCTCTATGTCTCGGCAACTGCAACGCTAGTACTCAATCTTTCTTCCGCCTTTACGCTCTATCGGAGTAATACGCGTCGCTATCGCTTGGCTGCATATTTAACTGCATTGCCTCTCTCTATATATGGCCTTATCTCGATTAGCAGAATGATTATTAGTTTTTTCGACCGAGCTACAATTACACCGGGATTACCTTCCTTTTCAGCTAATTTCGATATCATGTCACTTTTCGTCGCCAGTCATCTATGGTCATCTGGTTTCATTCTGATGATCAGCCAACGCTTGCAAAGCAACCTGAATGATTTGGCAATGAATGATGCGCTTACTCGTATTCGCAATCGACGCGCAATGCAAGATATGCTCGATTTTGAAATGCGTCGCGTAGAAAAAGAAGTCAGGGATTTTTCAATTATCTTGATTGATATTGACTATTTCAAACATGTTAATGACACTCATGGTCATGATATTGACGATCAGGTTCTACAGTGGTTTGCTTCGACATTGCAAAATAGTATGCGTATGCAAGATGTCGTTGCTCGCTGGGGTGGGGAAGAATTTCTTATCCTGTTGCCGGACACTTTATTAGAAGAAGCTAGGCAAATAGCAGAACGGCTGCGCTCCACAATATCTTCATTCGTAATCGATATCCCCTCTGGCACTTTACAGATCACATTTAGTGCTGGTGTTTCCAGTTCCACTGAAAGCCGTAGCGTAGACAAACTCTATAAAGTGGCAGACCAAGCCCTTTATATTGCCAAACAAACCCGAAATCAGGTTGTCTCTCAGGAAGATATTCCTGCAGAACCAGTATAATAATCTTATGAAAACAATCCTCGTAGTAGATGATAATGCCAGCGTCCGTACCCTCGTTCGCGAATATCTCAGTGAGCAGGGGTTGCGTGTTGTCACTGCTGACAACGGGCAAAACGCCCTCTTCGTTGCTCGCCAGGAGAAGCCCGACCTGATTCTGCTCGACATCATGATGCCAGAAATGGATGGCTACCAATTCGTCACCGCCTACCGCAAAGAGAGCGATGTGCCCATCATTCTAATTACCGCTAAACTCGAAGAAACCGATAAAGTGCTGGGATTAGAACTTGGCGCAGATGATTATGTCACAAAACCCTTCGGGATGCGCGAACTCCTTGCACGAATTCGCGCCGTTCTGCGCCGCACCGGAGCAGACGTGCTTCAACCTGATACCCTTAAAGCAGCAAATATCACCCTCGAGCGTGATACCCGCCAAGTCCGCGTGGACGGGGATTCCGTTACCCTAACTCCCTCCGAATTCGACCTCCTTGCCACCCTCATGGAATCCCCCGGCAGAGTCTTCTCCCGTGCGGATCTACTCATCAAATTACAAGGCACTAGCTTTGAAGGCGTCGAAAGAACCATAGACGTTCACGTCCGCAACCTGCGCACAAAAATCGAAGCAGACCCTGCCAATCCACGTTATATTGAGACGGTTTTTGGGGTGGGGTACAGATTCAGTGAATAGTAAGCATTCTAAAATATGTCATCGCGAGCCGATACTTCTCGGCGTGGTGATCTCCCTCTCAGTCTTGGAGATTGCTCACTCCTAAAGGAGTACGCGTCGACGGTAAAGCTGTCTCGCAATGACAGACAAAAGTTGATTGTCACTGCGAGGAAGGCGATAGCCTGACGTGGCAGTCTCCCTCACAGAGAAGGAGATTGCTTTGTCGAAAGTGCATTCTCCTCGCAATGACAGAATGAAATTATGTCAAAACAATACTGCGTCTACATCATGACAAATGCCCACCATACTGTTCTATACACAGGCGTAACCAACACTCTTGAACGCCGTGTTTTGGAACACCGTTCAGGAAAAGGCGGTGCATTTACCAGCAAATACAAAGCTATAAAACTCGTTTATTTTGAATGTGGTAGCAATATAGAAGAAGCAATTTTTCGAGAAAAGCAAATCAAGTCTGGCCCTCGCAAGAAGAAAGAAGAGTTAATCAATAACATGAATCCTGAATGGAATGATTTGTTTGATGAGTTTTTCTCATAAATTAAAAAAGAAGTTATTGTCATCGCGAGCCGATACTTCTCGGCGTGGCGATCTCCCTCTCAGTCTTGGAGATTGCTCACTCCTAAAGGAGTAGGCGTCGACGGTAAAGCTATCTCGCAATGACAAAAGAAGTTAGTTTATGAAATCTCTCTCTCTAAAACTCACTCTCGCCTTTTTCCTCGTTATCCTCACCGTTGTGGGGCTAGTTGGCGTACTCACATCGCAAGCCACCACGCGCGAATTTGAGACGGTCGTGGTCGAGCGCATTCAGGATGATTTCACAGCCAAAGTGACTGCCTATTATGAGGAACGTGGCTCATGGCAGGAGATTATGCAAAACCTTTTCCCGCGCCCGATCCAGCCGCAACAGCCCTCTGCGCCTAATCAACAGCCCCAGCCTGCGCCGATCATCTTTGCGCTCGCTGACGAAAAGGGCATTATCGTTGTCCCCGCTGGAGATTACCGACCCAAAGAGAGAATGAGTTCTGCCATTTTGTCTGAAGGCACACCGCTGGAAATAGATGGTGTGGTAGTAGGGACAATTCTACAAACGGGGCAAACGCCCGAACTCAGCCCAACCGAGCAACGCTACCTTGATCGGACGAATCAGGCCCTCTTGCTGGCAACTGGTGCAGCAGCCATCATCGCGTTATTGCTTGGTGGATTTTTGGCGCGTTCGCTGACTCGCCCCATTCGAGCATTGACAGATGCCACGCGCGCTGTTGCTGGTGGTGATCTGACACAGAAAATACCCGTTCGGTCGCAGGATGAGTTGGGAGAATTGGTCACATCTTTCAATCAGATGTCTGCTAATCTAGCGCAAGCAACACAATCTCGCAAACAGATGACGGCGGATATTGCGCATGATCTGGGCACGCCGTTAACGGTTTTGGGTGGCTATCTCGAAGCAATGCAGGAGGGGGTATTGCAAGTCACGCCCGAGCGCATCGAGACTATGCACACTGAGATCACACATTTACAACATCTCGTGCGTGACTTGCGAACGCTCTCGCTGGCTGATACCGGGCAGATGTCGCTTAATCGGAATCAGGTTGAAACAGGGATGTTGCTGTGGCGGGTTGCGGCATCCTATGAATTGGCGGCAGAAGAAAAGGGGGTTCGCATTAGCGTGGAGGCAGGAGATGCGCCGCTATCTATCCAAATAGATGAAGAACGGATGGCGCAGGCGTTGGGGAATTTGGTGAGTAATGCGCTGCGTTATACCCCTGAAGATGGCGTGATCACTTTGTCTGCTCTACTGATTACTGAAAACCAATTACTGATCACTGTTTTAGATACGGGCACGGGCATTGCGCCTGAAGACCTGAGCCGCATTTTCGAGCGTTTTTACCGCGCCGACCAAGCCCGTAATTTGGTAGCGGGCGAATCCGGTTTAGGGTTGGCGATCACACGCTCGATCGTTGAAGCACATGGCGGAGAGATTTCTGTTGACAGCGAAGTGGGGCAAGGAACAAGGTTTGAAATTCGGTTGAAACTATAAAGAAAAATGGGACTTCGGAGGAAGTCCCATAGTAAAAGTGTCGTGGTGGTTTTTGGTCACTGCAATAGCGATAAATCCTATTCAGTCGGCTCGATAAACTGTCTTACCGCCAATCATTGTCACCTCAGATTTAATGTTGACGAAATCATCAGGGTCGGTTTTGTAAAAATCATCGCCGCGTGAGCCATAGGTGAGCAGAGTGATTTTCATAGTTATCGTAGCAGACCTGACAGGTTTTTAAAACCTGTCAGGTCTTGCATATTAGAAGAAAATTTCTCCTGTTTTCTTGCAGGACGCAATCTCGCTGAACTTTTCATTCGCAGTCTGAATAGCATCAGTGGCGCGCAGATCGTCAAAGTCGAAGGTCGTATGAGCATCTTCAACGAGCGTGAGCTGATAGCCGAGCGCGACAGCGCGCTCCCCGATGGTAGTGATGCAGACTTCGCTCTGCATCCCGGCGATGATGAGATACTCGATCTTTTGTTTATCCAGAATTTCTTGCAGGTCGGTATTTTCAAAGGCATCTGCGCTAGTTTTGTCAACGATCTTTTCTTCGGGCAGCGGCGCAAAAGGCGTATGAATTTCCCAGCCGGGGGTGTTGGGTTGATCGGGTCCATCTTCGCCGCCGTTGTTGCGGATGTAGATCAGATGCGTTCCTATTTCTCTGGCTTTCGCGATTAAAGCGCAGATGTTTTTTGTGATCTTTTCTGCGTTGTAGACACAGAATTCTTCATCAAACATGTTGGCTTGAGCATCTATTACTAAAAGAGCTGTTTTCATTTTTTTTCTCCAGAAAAGACGCCGAGCATTTTCAAAATGCTCGGCGTCTGCATGGTTTAGTTATCCCATTTTCCATTCTCGGTCTCCTATAAGAATATCCTCGAGGATGACTTGATCTTTTGAAGAATTAATAAGTTGTACATCCCCTTTGAAAACCACATTTTTTCCGAATTTGATATCTCCTTCAATGCTTAAACTTCTACAATTAAGCATTGAAGGAACTTCTACAGGAAAACGGGATTCAAGATCGTTGAGCAATCTATAATACCTTGAATCAAGCATTACTACGGGGCGGGGCAAAGAGCGTTCTGGATTAAGAATAATCCGAAAGTCGGAAGTTAAGGTATAAGCATCTGAACGAATAGCGAGTAATTCGTTTGTTGTCTTTACAGGATTGAAACGATTGCGCGGAATTCGCACAGGTTGAGAACCTTCAAAAGCAGAAATAGCGGCTCCTTGTGCGGTTTCCAAGCTGAATACCGTCGTAGAATCACTCTTATTGGGATCAACCGTCTTTTCGTTGCGGATCATTGGGAGTTGAAGATTATTTTCTTTTTTCTCCATCTCTTCTTTGAGTGCCACAAGATTGATCCAAATGCTATTTGTATTGAAGTAATTAAAGCGTTCAATATCTTGATGGATATGTTTTTCTTCCGGCGGGCATTGAGCAATTTCCCAGAGAAGAAGTTTGCCGTCTCGGTAGCGAACTGGGAAACCACCCTTTATATCCATTTCGGTACGTTCAGCAACCTCCATTAAAAAGGGTGCCTGCGTTTCAACAAGATGCCCCAATATCTTTGTGTCTATTACGGCACCTAAATTATCAGAGTTAGAAATGAAAGCATATTTAAAGCCAGCTTCCAGAAGCTTGTCCAGCATCCTACTGGTGACCAAAGCTGAATAGATATTGCCGTGCCCAGGGGGCGCCCATTCCAAGCCGGGATTTTCATCCCAGGTGACCGGTGTTAGATCAGCTTGTTTTACTTTGGGGACCTTATGCTGCAAGAAAGACAGGTTAATTCCGCTTTTCCACAGTTTGGGGTACTTTTCAAGAAATGCTAAGGAATCTTCTTCGGTGGCAAAGCTATTCATTAGAACAAGAGGGATATCTAATGCCAAGGCTTGTTGGGCAATGATGTCTAAAAATGAATATTCCCCTTTTATCTGAAGCAAGGATTTAGCTTTTTCCAGTCCCATACTTGTCCCTAAGCCACCATTCAGTTTAAGTATTACTGCGCTCGATAAAGCTGCCTGACCGATATTTGCTGTTTGTTCCGAAATACTTTCTACATCAGGAATATCTTCAACGGTTTCAATGTCGGCTGCGCGGATAAATCCGGTTTTCCCTTCAACAAGCTGAGAGTAATAGTATTTAAAGCTTTTAATAGCGAGTTCCGGCATATTTTCATTTCGCATTCGCTCTGCAAAGGGGGCAAATTTCTCATCAATACTTGTGCTCATACAGGTTCCTTAAATAACTAGGTTTTCAATGTTAGATTATTGGTGTCAACTTGATTTTTGCTCCTACGAGCATAATTTCAAGTATTCTACCGTAAACGATGCTGTGTAATCAAAACGGGCGACTATAAAATAGTCGCCCGTTTAGGTTACTGAATGCTATTTACTAAAACTACTCTTCCGTCACTTCGCCTTCGATAACATCATCATCGGCAGGAGCGGCTTCGCCAGCATCTTCTGCCGGAGGAGCTTGTTGCGCAGTCTGTTCTTGCTGATAAAGTTGCTCGCTGATGGCGTTGAAGGCATTTTGTAAATCTTCGGTTGCCGCTTTGATGCTGGCTGTATCGTCACCTTCGGCAGCTTTTTTGAGCGCTTCAACTTTCTCTTCGATGTCTTTGCGATCACCTTCGGATACTTTATCGCCTAGCTCTTTGAGAGTCTTTTCGGTCTGGTAGCCAAGATTATCTGCGCCGTTTTTCAAGTCGATCAATTCGCGGCGTTGTTTATCTTCGGCTTCGTGGGCTTTTGCTTGCTCAACCATATTATCGATATCGCTCTTATCAAGATTAGTTGAGGCTGTAATAGTCACTTTTTGTTCTTTGTTTGTCGCTTTATCTTTGGCTGTTACATTGATAATCCCGTTTGCGTCAATATCGAAGGTCACTTCGATTTGCGGGATGCCGCGTTGTGCAGGCGGAATACCATCGAGGCGGAAACGCCCGAGAGACATATTATCGCCAGCCATTGGGCGCTCACCTTGCAAGACGTGAATATCTACTGCGGTCTGATTATCGGCTGCGGTGGAGTAAACCTCGGTCTTTTGCACGGGGATGGTTGTATTGCGTTCGATCATCACGGTCATTACACTGCCCATCGTTTCTACGCCCAAGGAGAGCGGAGTTACGTCGAGGAGCAGAATATCTTTTACGTCACCACCGAGTACGCCACCTTGAATAGCTGCGCCAACGGCAACAACTTCATCGGGGTTTACGCCTTTGTGCGGCTCTTTGCCATCTGCCAAGGAGCGTACCAGATCGTGGATCATCGGCATACGGCTTGAGCCGCCGACCAAAACCACTTCATTCAGTTCGCTGGCTTTCATTCCTGCGTCTTTGAGCGCAGCCTGGAAAGGTGTTTTGCATCGTTTAACCAAATCTTCGGTCATTTGCTCAAATTTTGCGCGGGTTAATTTCAGTTGTAAATGTTTGGGCCCAGAAGCATCTGCGGTTACATAGGGCAGATTGATCTCTGTTTCCATCATCGTGGAGAGTTCAATTTTTGCTTTTTCTGCGGCTTCACGCAAGCGTTGGAGGGGCTGACGGTCATCACGCAGGTCGATGCCCTGATCTTTCTTGAATTCATCGGCTGCCCAGTTGACAATTGCCTGATCCCAATCGTCGCCACCAAGGTGGGTATCACCGTTGGTCGATTTCACTTCGATCACGCCGTCACCAACTTCGAGAACAGAAACGTCGAAGGTTCCGCCACCCAAGTCAAAAACAAGAATGGTTTCGTCTGCTTTTTTATCGAGACCATAGCTCAGGGCAGAGGCAGTCGGCTCGTTGATGATGCGCATAACCTCTAATCCGGCAATTCTGCCTGCATCTTTTGTGGCTTGTCGCTGACTGTCATTAAAGTAGGCGGGAACGGTGATCACAGCCTGTGTGACGTTTTCGCCGAGATAAGCTTCTGCATCGGATTTGAGTTTGGCGAGGATCATCGCCGAGATTTCTTGTGGACTATATTCCTTTTTTGTGACAGGGATTTTGACGAGGACGTCCTCGGTTTTACCTGCTACCACTTCAAAAGGCACCATGCCGCGTTCAACTTTTGTCTCATCAAATCGCCGCCCGATGAATCTCTTGATCGAGTAAATGGTGTTTTCTGAGTTGATAACAGCCTGACGTTTAGCCGTTTGCCCAACCAAACGCTCTCCGTTTTTATTGAATGCCACTACCGAGGGGACTAAACGTCCGCCCTCTGCAGAGGAGATAACTGTGGGCTGTCCGCCTTCCATCACGGCGACAACGCTATTGGTCGTGCCAAGGTCAATGCCTATGATTTTGCTCATTTTTTGCTCCTGTAAAAATCTTTTCTTTAATTTCTGTTTTGCCCATAAAGGCAACGGTTATAGGATACTCTACAGGTGCAAGAATCATATTAACGATGTGTAGAAAAAATATAGGTGGCGTTAAAAAAGAAAACCTGACAGGTTCTGAGACCTGTCAGGTTTTGTGCGTTTCGTGTAGATAGTATTAGGGTTGGCTAATGGTGATGGAGTCAACTTCAAGTTTTACAGGGAGGATGTCGCGGGAAGCAACGCCAATACCAATTAATCCATCTCGGAGCGCATAGTTATTCTCTTCCAGAATACGAGTTTCATAACCATTAATGTAGAGTTCTAACTGACGATCTTTACATACAATAGCGTACTCGTTAGTTTCTTTACCAGCTTTAATTTTGTTGGAGCCGCCGTCTGCGATCTCCGTATAGATTACAGCGCCATCACTACGGACAATTGCATGGTAAATATTATATAAACCATTATTAGCGATGTTAAATTCATACCAACCCTCATCTTGTGTGTAGCGGCATATTAGACTAACCCAATTGTTATTTACTCCACGGTTTTCAACAACAACATCCATACGGACATTATCATATTCGTAAGTATCGTAAGTAACATAAGGCCATTGCCATTCGCTTTCCAAATTATATAAAAGCCTTCCATCTTCTGTACCAACGAACATGGTGCCAAAATCTTCTTCTACACGAACAGGTACACTTTCCCTTGCATCTACAAGGAAATAAGTCCATTGAGTGGTATCACCATCAAAGGTCTCTGTATAAAATTGCTGTGCCACAGGCTCTGTTGGGGGAACCTCGGTTGGTGGTTGCTCGACAGGCTGTGCTGGAGCAGCTTCTTCAACGGGGGCTGGCGCGGCAGGTTCCTCGGGCGTTCCTATTCCGCAAGCAAGGCTGACAATTAAAATAAAGCCTACAAGAAATAGAAATGGTTTGGTTATTCGATATTTCATGATTTTCTCCTCTAATTTAAGTAAAGTTGAGTAACAATGTCAGTATAGCAAAAAAAACTACCCTTCACAAGAAAAAGCATTAGCCAAAAAGGGCTAATGCTTTTTTGTGGAGATGGCGGGAATCGAACCCGCGTCCGAAAAATTCGAGCCTCGAATATCTACGAGCGTAGTCAATTGATGATCGTCACCAGAGAGTTCTCAATTGACAGGAAATCTCTCTGGTCAGCCACTTGGACCCGAAAGCCCTCTTTCACACAGTTAGTGGCATTACCATGTGGCACTTCATCTTTGCGTCGCCCAGTCCTATGACCCGATGAAGTTGGGTAAAGGTGGACGGGTCTCTTTGAGACCAACCACTATGCTATCGCTTAAGCAGCGAGGGGCATAGCAGCGTAAGGTGTGCGTTTGGCACTTGTTTTTTTGCGCTGAGTTTACGAGCATCGGCGCCTCTCGACTCGCAATTCGGGATCAGCCTCCTCCGTCGAAGCCTGTCATCCCCGTGCTTTTCCATTATAGCATGAAGCAAACCTCACGCAACTTATCTGTGTATGAATCTTCTTAGAGTATCTTTGTAGGAACTACGTATTCTTGCTGTTATAGTAGCTTTATGCTAGACTTTTCACAGGTGTTTATCTTTCTAATACCTTTGATATTCTGTAAAGGAAAAATCCATGGCTGAAAAAATTTTAATCATTGATGATGATCTTGACACTCTTCGTCTTGTTGGTCTTATGCTGCAAAAACAGGGCTATGAAATAGCAGCTGCTAGCAATGGAAGGCAAGGCTTGCTCAAGGTAGAAGAAGAGCTGCCTGACTTGATCTTATTAGATGTAATGATGCCAGATATGGATGGTTACGAGGTTGCTCGTCGTTTGCGAAAAAGCCCCGAGACAGCCAAGATACCTATCCTTATGTTTACAGCAAAATCTCAATTGGATGATAAGGTGACAGGTTTTGAATCTGGGGCAGACGACTATTTGACGAAACCAACGCATCCGACAGAACTCCAGGCTCATGTAAAAGCCCTCCTTGCTCGCTCTGTCAAACCTGAAAAAGCGGAAGAGGATACATCTTCCGCGCAAAAGGCTTTCACCATTGGTGTTATTAGTGCACGCGGCGGTTTAGGGGTTTCTTCCACCGCTCTGAATTTGGGGAGTTATCTGAATACAGGGATAGGGGAGGAGACCGTTATTGTAGAATTGCTTTCAGGTCTTGGCACCATGGGACGAGATTTAGGTTTTTCAGATCTTGGTGGATTCTCAACCTTACTTAGAGGTGCTCCTGAAGAAATTACCTCAGAGAAAATTGAAGAAGTTTTATATGAACATGAATCCGGGCTAAAAGTATTGCCGGCTTCAGAAGAACCAAGAGATGCTGAACTTGGCGCGGCTTTGTCGCAGATAAGGGCTGTTTTCAAAGAACTTCTCTCTTTATCAGAATTCCTGGTTGCCGATTTTGGGGCCGGATTATCTTCTTTGAATCAAGCTTTGCTGCCACAATGCGATCTTGTTGTCGTTGTTGTTGAGGCTTTTTCAAACTCTATCGAACATTCAAAGTTATTACTAGCGAATTTGTTTGAGTTAGGTTTTGAGAAAGAGCAAGTTCTTGTTGTGCTTAATAATCGCATACGCTCAGAGATGCTTCTTTCTATGGGGCAAGTTAAAGAAAAGATTGACTACCCTGTAACAGCAACATTTACTCCTGCGCCAGAGCTTTATTCTCAGGCGATTCGTCAAAATAGAACTGCTATATTGCACGAACCAGAAAGTATGCTGACCCAGCAATTTAAAAATTTGGCAACAGTTATTCTGGAATATAAGGCAAAAGAGGGATGAGTGGTTTAACAACTCATGTTTTGAAAAAAGTAAAATTTGCAGCAGAACTTTTTCAGCAAGCGAAGCACCCTCTTGCTCTCACTGGGGCGGGGATATCCACTCCCTCGGGAATTCCCGACTTTCGTTCAGAAGGAAGCGGATTATGGTCAAAAAACGAAGCGATGGAAGTCGCTTCTCTTTTAACCTTTCGTTATAACCCCTTAGAATTTTACAAATGGTTTCATCGCCTTGCTCGGCAGATCGTTGAGGCAGAACCAAATCCGGCTCATATAGCATTAGCCTCCCTTGAGGAACTCGGCTGTCTGGATGCGGTTATCACCCAAAATATTGACGTATTACATCAAAAAGCGGGGACAAAAAAAGTAATAGAAATGCACGGCACACTGCGTACACTCTCTTGTACGCAGTGTTTTTCTCAGTTTGACTCTGCTGATTTCCTGAAAGCATTTATTGAAGATGAAGTTATTCCCCATTGTTCCGATTGCGGCGCAATTCTAAAGCCAGATGTAATCCTCTTTGGGGAACAACTCCCCCAAAAAGAATGGCTGGTTGCACAAAAAGCGGCTCGAAATTGTGATCTAATGATCGTGATCGGTTCATCTCTCGAAGTTTTGCCTGTTGCTGGATTACCTATACAAACACTCGATCGTGGTGGGCATTTGATCATTATCAATCAAACACCGACTTATCTTAATGTGCGTGCAGATATTGTTTTCACGCAAGACGTAGCGGAATTGCTCCCCGTATTGGCTGAGGAGATATCAAATCATGGACGCTAATATCAAAAAATTGGCAGATTATCGCCGCCTTATTGAAATTTCTCGTGACCTTGCATCTACTTTGGACCTGGATACGCTCCTCTACAGGATCGTGACACTTGCCGCGGAGATCGCTAATGCCGCAGAAGCTTCAATTTTGCTCTACGATGACGCGGCGAGACAACTCCATTTTCAAGTTGCTACCAATATGGAATTGCCCAATATGCGAGGGCTGGATGTTCCCCTGGAAGGCAGCATTGCGGGATGGATCGTTAGCAATCGTAAACCGGTTCGTATTGGGGATGTGCGAGATGACAAACGCTATTTTAATGGTGTCGAAAATGCAACCAGTTTTGAGACCCAATCCATTTTGGGTGTTCCGCTGATCACAAAAAACAAGGTGATTGGGGTTCTTGAAGCGTTGAATAAAAAGGGCGGGGATTTCACAGATGTCGACGAAGAACTACTGCTCGTGCTCGGCTATCAAGCTGCGGTCGCGATCGAAAATACGCGCCTCTTCCAACAATCTGACCTTATATCAGAATTTGTTCACGAGTTGCGCACCCCTCTTGCATCCCTCAGCACAGCAACTTATCTTCTTTTGCGCCCAGAGATCTCGCCCAAGCAACATGAGCAAATTGTCAATAATATCCACTCTGAAACTTTGCGGTTGAGTGCGCTTGCGTCTTCTTTTCTTGATCTTTCCCGCTTGGAATCTGGCCGTGCTCATTTTAAATATGAAAAAGTCTCTATAGAAAAACTTTTTAGCGATTGCCGTGAAATTATGCAATCAAAAGCAGATGAGATGAAGGTGAAGGTAGAGATTGAAATCCCTGATGATCTGCCAGAGCTTGAAGCTGATCCCGATAAAATGAAACAAGTCATCTTGAACTTGCTTAGCAACGCGATCAAATATAATCGCTCTGAAGGAACTGTTACTTTGCGGGCAAATGCGAGTGATGAAAAAATGAAACTAATTGTGCAAGATACTGGCTATGGTATCCCTGAAGAAGCGATGAAACACCTTTTCAAAAAGTTTTTCCGTGTTCATGAAACAGAAGATAAAGTTGCTGGTACAGGGCTGGGGCTTTCAATTAGCAAGCAGATCGTACAGGGACATCGTGGCTCAATAGAAGTGAAAAGTAAATCAGGCGAAGGAACGTCTTTCATCATTCACCTGCCTTTGCGCGCTCTTCGAGATTGATTCTTGTGAATAACTGAAGTCGCTTTCTACCCTAAATTCCGCATTTAGAATTTGGGGGAGAGGTCCGCAGGACAGAGGGGGCAAATTGGTAGCGTGAGTCAATTAAACAAAAATCCCCGCTCTTATACAGGAGCAGGGATTTTTCCTTTAAGGTCTCAACAACACTTTTAGCACGCCGCGTGTGCCAGCTTTTTCAAAGGCTTTCAAGCCCTCTTCCAACGGATACTCTGCCGCGATCATGCCGAGCGGATCAACCAGATTGTTTTCCAGCAGGCGCAGCGCGGGTGCAAAGGGTCCACAGCGTGAGCCGATGATATTGATCTCATCCACGACGATGGATGAGAAATTCACCTGCATATCACCCTTATATGTGGATTTCATCACCAGCGTCCCGCGCGGACGAATGGCTTGGCGCGCGAGCGAAAAACCGGATGCCGATCCCGTCACATCTACCACCACATCCCATCTATTTTCTTCTACCGCTTTCTCATCAATTAACCGAATGCCGCGTGTTGTCAGCAATTTCTGTTGAATAGGATGTCGCGCCACAACACGCAGATCAGCGCCTGTCAGATGCAAAACCTGCGCAATAAGCTGACCAAATCTCCCCGCGCCGATGACGAGTACGCGATCCGTTGGGCGGATATGAACTTCTTGCGTGATTTCCACCGCCGCTGCAACCAATTCTGTGAAGACGGCTTTCTCGTCAGAAACTGTATCGGGAACTGGAAGTAAGTTTCGGGTTGGGAGTGTGACGTATTCCGCAAATATCCCATCTCGATCATGGATTCCAAGTGTCGTCCGCTTTTCACAATGTGTTGAACGCCCATTTAAACAGGCTTCACACGTTCCGCAACTGACATTGATCTCACCGGCCACGCGCTGTCCGATCCATTTTTTGTCGGCGCATTCAACAACTTCACCGACAAATTCGTGCCCGGGCACGCCCGTAAAGGGATAGTAGCCTTTCACCATTTCCAAATCTGTGCCGCAAATTCCTGCCAGCCGCACGCGGATCAATGCCTCATCTGTTTGGGCAGGTTTGGGCTGATTTTCTTTATAGGAGAGTGTTTTATTTTCGAGCCAAAGTGATTTCATAGGGACTCCATTTTTTTCTTTTATTTTATTATACGCCCTCTTTCCTAGAGGTATACTATGCCAATCTTAATTGCGCAGGAGATTTGTTTTATGAAAGGTGTCATCGCAGGCGGAGACGCACAAACCGTCGCAGCCGGAAAAGAAATTTTAGCACGTGGCGGCAACGCCGTAGATGCAGCCATCGCCGCTGTTTTTGCCTCCTTTGTCGCCGAATCGGTCATGACCAGTATTGGCGGGGGCGGCATCGCCATCGTTGGCGACATCAAGCAAGACAAAGCCGAAGTCTACGACTTTTTTGTCGATATGCCCTCTGGCACCCCCTACCCTGAGATGGATTTTCATCCCGTCACATCCGATTATGGCCCTGCTCAAGACTTGCTCTATATCGGGCGTGCCAGCAGCGCTGTGCCGGGTATCGTCGCAGGGCTATGTGCCCTCGCTAAAGAGCACGGCACGCTTCCCTTCAAAACCCTGCTCGAGCCAGCGATCCGCATGGCGCGCGAGGGTGTTGAGCTTTCCTCTTCTCAGGAATATGTGCTCGATTTTTTGACCCCTATCTACGAAGACACACCCGAAATTAACACCATGTATAAAAAAAGGGATGGATCAGCTTGGCTCGCTGGCGAGAAAAACGCATTCCCCAAGCTGGCAGAGAATCTCGCCCAATTAGCGGAAGAAGGATCGCTCTCCTTTTCACGTGGTTCCCTTGCTCAGGCAATTATCGCCGACCAAAAATCTCACGGCGGCCTCATCACCGAAGCGGATATGGCAAATTATCAGGTGCGAAATCTCGAGCCGCTGCGCATCTCCTACCGTGATGTGGATTTGCTTTTCCCCGCCATGCCTTCGACTGGCGGCGGATTAATCGCTTTTACGCTCAAATTGCTCGAATCGGTTAATTTAACTGAAATGGAACATCTCGGCGTGGAGCATATTCGTGTTTTAGCAGAAGCGATGCGGCTAACGAACATCGCCCGTCCTCTTTGGGATGCGGAAGCAAGTTCGAGCCAAGAGCGTGTCGAAAGATTTCTAAACGAGAAACATCTGAGTTTATATCAAGAGAAATTAAATGAGATTTTGCAGGGGGCAAAACCTCCCACAGAACCGCTTTATCCTAAAGGCCCCGACCACACCACGCATATCAGCGTTGTGGATGCGGCAGGGAATTTCGTCGGCGTAACAACAACGGCGGGCGAGAGCGCGGGCTATGTGGTGGATGGAACGGGAATTTGCATGAATAATATGCTCGGCGAAGCCGATTTGCACCCGCAGGGATTTCATAAACTCGCTCCGGGCACACGCTTAACGACAATGATGTCGCCGACCATTTTGCTCAAAGATGGTGCGCCGCAAATGGTGTTGGGGAGCGGCGGCTCGAGCCGTTTACGCTCGGCGATTTTGCAAGCCGTGAGCAATGTGATCGACTTCAAAATGCCGCTCGAAGAAGCAGTGCATGCTTCGCGCGTTCACTTTGGTGCAGGGATTTTGCATCTCGAAGGTGGCATTTCTGAAGAACGTGCGGCGGCACTGGAAGAGATGGGCTATAAAGTCAATCGCTGGCAAAACCTGAATATGTATTTCGGCGGCACGCACGCCGTTGCGCTGGAGAATGGACATTGGGTAGCGGTTGGCGATAGTCGCCGTGGTGGGGATGGGGCTATTGTAGAATAAATTGCCCTCTTATGATGACTTTGCGAGCCGATGCCTTTCGGCGAAGCAATCTCTCTTTTAGATAAGGAGACTGCTTTGTCAGGCTAAAGCCTTCCTCGCAGATTCATCATATCATTTCAATATAGCCATTATCAAAATATTTTCAAGGAAATATAGAATGACCTTCTTTTGGATTTTGATCATCATCGTTATTTTTTCTTTTGCCCTCGACTACGGTATCGGGCACATGTATGCGTACGATTCGCCGCCACATAATCGCACGCCCGAGAAATTTGATATTCCCTTTGAAGAAATAGCAATCCCCACAGCGGATGGCGGCTCTCTTTACGGCTGGTGGATGCTAAATTCTCCCGATGCGCCAACGATAATTCTGACGCATGGCTGGGGGCGCAATATAGAACGGATGATGGCCTATATCCGTAAATTGCATCCGCTGGGATATAACTTGCTGGCTTTTGACGCGCGCAATCATGGTAGCAGCACAAAGCTCAAACACCCAACGGTGGGCACTTTTACAGCAGACGTACTCGCCGTGCTGGACTATATTTCGGCTAGCGAGAATATCTCTTCTCAAGAAATCGGCTTGATCGGTTTGTCGATCGGTGGCGGCGCATCTATTGCTGCGGCGGGACAGGATGAACGCGTCCGGGCAGCGGTGACAGTTGGGGCAATGTCGCATCCGATCAAGGTGATGAGAGGACAATTTGAAAAGCAACGTGTGCCGCAATTTGTAGGGACTCTATTATTTGGCTATATGCGTTTGCGTTATGGTTTTGATTTCGAGAAAATTGCTCCTGCAAGTCACATCTCGAAAACAGATGCAGCGATATTCTTGATCCATGGCGAAAATGACGAGACTATTCCGCTTGAGCAGTCAGATGATCTGCACGCAGCAAACCTTGAAAAAACGCATTTGTGGGTAGTGCCGGAAAAAGGGCATAGTGACTGTCATTATCATCCAGAATTTTGGGAGAAGGTGGGAGCGTTTTTAGCTGAGAATCTGCCCATTGAGCAAAGTTATTGACTTATGTTATGGAGTGAAAAGCAATAGACTGTCATTTCCCCTCATCCTAACCTTCTCCCAAGGGGAGAAGGCAGAGGGAGAGGCCAACCCCAAAGTCTGCCAAAAGCATCTTTTGCGTAACATCAGTTAACGAGATAAGGCTTAGGTAGAGATGCTGTTTTTTGCAGCAAGCAAGCTAAACCCAAGCGCGGCGCGGCAGTTCATCCCATTTGGCGTTATAATTTCTTTCTGCTTAGAAAGAAGGAGTAAATAATGACTCAGTACGCAATCCTTTTTGATGCCAAAATGACGGAGGCAATTATGCCCGACGGCACGGTACACGAGTAGATATGGGAACCTTAGGCTTTGTGATCCTTTTTGGTCTGCTCGGCGGTATTGCTGTCGGGTTGCAGGGACCCTTATCTAGCTTGATGAGCCAAAAGATCGGCACGCTGGAAAGCGTCTTTTATATCCATCTTGGCGGAACTTTAGCAGCATTGATCCCCCTGATTTTTTATGGAGGTAGAAATTTATCCCGTTGGCGAGAAGTTCCCTGGTACGCGTTAGGCGCAGGCGTGCTGGGATTGGTCGTCATCGCTGGGATGAGTTATATGGTTCCGCGTGTTGGCGTTGCGCCGGCTGTCGTGTTGATCGTTGCCGGACAACTGCTCGTGAGTGTTATTCTGGATCATTATGGATTATTTGGTGCGCACCCCCGCCCCTTCGATATCACCCGTGCATTGGGTTTGCTACTGGTATTCGTCGGCGTGTGGGTGACAGTGAAATAGAACAAGTCTTTTTGACCTTTATCAGACTCAATAATGACAAAAAAATAATCACAGACTGTTATAATGGAATTATGAATAAGTTTGGCTATTTTATGTGCTTTAGAGAATAATGAACCCCAAAAAGACCTGATCGGTTTCTATCAACCTGTCGGGTCTTTTTATTTCTAACTGCTAAAAAGGAGATTCAATGGAAACACCTTGGGAATATCGTTATGCCCACCGTATGCAAGCAATGAAAAGTTCCTTCATTCGCGAGATTCTGAAATTGACTCAAAAACCAGAGATCATCTCTTTTGCAGGTGGTTTACCTGCTCCAAAAGTTTTTCCGGTTAAAGAATTTCAAGAAGCTGCACATCGCGTCCTGGAGAATAATCCAGAAAAAGCCTTGCAATATGGCACAACCGAAGGCTATCTCCCCTTACGAGAAATGATTGCAAAACGCTCAGCACGTTATGGTTTAAATGTTAGGGCATCGAATATTTCTATTACATCTGGTTCACAGCAGGCACTTGATCTGGTCGGGCGACTTTTCATCAATCGTGGTGATAAGGTGATCGTAGAAAATCCCAGCTATCTCGGTGCATTACAGGCTTGGAACGCTTATGGCGCAGAATATCTCTCTGTTCCGATGGATGAAGAAGGCATGATCACTTCTGAGTTGGAAAAGGCCCTTCGTCGGGGAGCAAAATTTATCTATGTGCTGCCAAACTTCCAAAATCCCAGCGGTGTAACCCTAAGTTTAAAACGCCGCGAGGAATTGGTGAAATTAGCCGACCATTATGGAACGCCGATCATCGAGGATGACCCTTACGGACAGATCCGTTTCGAGGGCGATCATCTCCCTCCGGTGGCTGTTGTGGACAGTAAATTCCGTGAACAAAATGGCAGCGACTATAACGGGAATGTGATCTATCTGAGCACTTTCTCTAAGCTTCTCGCTCCTGGCATTCGAATCGCTTGGGCAATTGGTGCTGAGAGTGTCATCAAAAGATTGGTGCAAGCCAAGCAAGGCGCAGATCTGCACACATCCAGCTTTAATCAGATGGCGGTTCACGAAGTTAGTCAGAATGATTTTATTGATAAACATGTAGAAGTTATTCGTGCGACTTACAAAGAACGCCGCGATGCCATGCTCGAAGCGATGGATGAACTTTTCCCGCCCGAAGTGAAATGGACACATCCAGAAGGCGGCATGTTCCTCTTTGTGACTCTTCCCACAGAATTAAATGCGATAGAACTCTTCGAAAAAGCCGTTGAGAAAAAAGTGGCCTATGTACCCGGTGCCCCTTTCCATGCCAATGGTGGCGGCGAAAATACAATGCGGTTGAATTTCTCCTTCCCAGATCCAGATACAATCCGTGAGGGGATTGCTCGTTTAGGGCAAATGTTGAAAGAAGAGATTTATACGAAGTAGGGAAAATAGCGCGCAGCACCTAATTTCGCTGAAGTGAAAATTAGACTAAAAAACGCTCTTGAAAAAGGGCGTTTTTTAGTTTTTACAAGTCAATGTCTTTAATAAAAGAATCGAATGAATCGTGCGTTTTCACCCATGAATGACAGATTTTTTGTTCCACAAATGACCAATTTAGATACATAACAACAGGCAAATTAGTGCTTTCATAATACAGAATTATTACAGAATCAGAGCCGAGACCAAAATCAGCTATTACCACAGCCTTATCGTAGTCTATTTCGCCAAAGTTTGTGAGAAAAGTAACCCAAAAATCATTCCAAACTTTTGCCTCATCTCCAATTGTATGAAACGGAGGTTTCATTAACACAATTTTGTCAAAGTCTGGAAATATTCTTTGAACAACTTCTTTACTAATTAGAGGCTCTCTTTCTTGACGATTGATGGAGCTGTTTTCATCAGGCCATACTCCATCATCAATTAGTTGGCAAAGAGATCCGGGTATTTTGAAATCGTAGACCTTCATTTTTCACCTAAATAAATTTACTTTTACCTCTCCAACATTTCGCCCAAAGCATCAAAAGAAGTAATTCGCTCACAATCAGCATCGGGGAAAAGCTCACGCGGGTCATAAAGAACAGGCACCAGCCCTGCCTTGCGAGAACCGACCACATCGGCATAATAATTATCCCCAATGTAGAGAGTCTCTTCGGGTGCGAGCTTAAAACGCTCTAGCAGGGGCGTAAATACTTCAGGATTAGGTTTCCACGAGCCAACTTCGCCTGCGAACATCACCGCATCGAAATGCTCTGTCAGCGATAGCTCATCCATAACATCTATAAAAGGTGAACGCCGATTAGAAAGCACAGCAAGCGTATAACCCGCTTTACGGAGTTGGGGCAAAAGTTCATATAGCTCTGGCGGTGCCCAATTTTTTGGCGCATATTCTTCTGAAAAAAAGGTGTTCAGCAAAGGCAATAACCGCTCTATCTCTGCCGGCTTTAGGTTCATTTTCTTAAGGCGCTTGCTCATATAATTCCACCAAAAGGCTTCGTCATCGCCATCAAATTTTTCAGAATCACCCATCAATTCAGCAGAACGCGCCCAGTAATAATGTTCCCAACGCCCTACTTCCAGGTTTTCTTCATCGCCTATCTGAACGCCCCATTCAGACATTTTTTCTCTTTGCGTATCGGATACAGAGGGAACAGTATGTCTTAGTGTGCCGTCAAGATCGAAAAAAATTGCTTTAATCCCATTTTCAGAAGCAAACATTTACCCTCCAATTTCGCTCATCACACGATTTACGGCAATTGTTCCGTTTTCCAGACCATGTCCCCAGGGTTTATCCCAAACAGCATCAAGAATTAGTGCTCGTAACTCGTCAATTGTTGCACCTGCGCGGAGCGGGGTGAGCAAGTCGATTTCTTTTTCGCGTAATAAACATAAGCGCAGGATGCCGTCGGCAGTTAAGCGCGCCCGCGTGCAGGATGAGCAGAAAGGCGAAGTGACGGAGGAAATGAATCCGATATCCCCGATACCATTTTGCAAACGGAAGAGACGCGCCTCCCCATCTAATTTCCCGCCGTTGACAACTTCCAACGGACCGAACTTGTCCTCAACTTGCTCTCGTATCTGATCAGCCGTGACCATTTGAGTTAATTGAAACTCTGTTGCCCCGCCAAATGGCATCATTTCAATAAAGCGGACTTGCCACGGGTTTTCTACCGTTAAACCCGCCAAGGGGATCACGTCAACCTCGTTATAACCAGTCACAACAACGGCATTGAGCTTTATGGGCGTTAAACCGGCCTTTTCAGCAGCTTTTATCCCTTCTATAACCTCTTCTACTTTCCCCCAGCGTGTCAGACGTTTAAACTTATCTGCGTCGAGGGTATCAATGCTGATATTGACTCGTTCGAGACCCGCATCAGCAAGGGGTTGCGCCAATTTAGACAGAAGCAAGCCATTCGTCGTCATCGAAACGGAGCGAATCCCCTCGGTCTCCGAGATGCCGCGGACGATATCCACTACATTTCTGCGAATCGTCGGTTCCCCTCCCGTCAAGCGGATCTTATCAAATCCCAGTGTTGCAAACAAACGGGTGAGTGTCAAGATTTCATCATCCTGCATTAATTCTGCGTTGGGCCTAAAGGTCATATCTTCGGGCATGCAATAAACGCAGCGCAAATTGCAATGGTCAGTCAAGCTAATGCGTAGGTAGTGGATATTTCTTCCGAAACGGTCTTTTGCCATAGTTCCTCGTATTTATTAAAGTGGCATGATTATACTCATTCTTTCTGAGTGGTAGATGAATCAAAAGAGAGATTGCCTTATTGACGATCTCTCTTTTAGTTTTCTATGAAGTGCTTTTCAGCATTTCCTAATATGGATGAATTTGCGAAGAGGGCGATAGCCCGACGTGGCAATCTCATAGAAATAAGACCGCGTCGTCGTATAGGCATGTTCCTCGCGGAGGCATACTTGGGATTAATGAGTTCTTTTTAGATTATTCTCTTTTGAGTGCTATAAGCGTTAGTGCCGCCAATACAACAAGCATTAGCCAGCCGAACCAATCACCAAAGCGGGTGTAGAGCGTTTGCCCTGGGACGGTGAAGGTGTCTCCAATAATTACGCCACGTTCATTGATCTCGCCTTCGGCGGTGATGCGCCCGTAGGGATCAATCACCATTGAGATGCCATTCGTAGTTCCCAAACCCATTGAAATTCTGTTTTCGGCGGCACGAAAAACGCCATCTGAAGCGTGGAAGGGTGGGAAAGTTGTACTGGCGTTAAAGTCATCATCAACGGTCATTAGCACGATTTCTGCGCCATTTCTTGCTAATTCACGGGTGATGTAGATTCGGTGTCGATCCCAACAAACGCCCAAGCCAACCTTGCCGAATGGAGGGGCATCAAAAACGGGATACTCAAGTGGCCCCGGCACAAAACCAGCTTTTTCTTCACCCGATGTGGTGTTGATCTTTGCTCTTCTGCCGACTTCTTCGCCTGCGGGGGAGATCATCAGGGCGGTATCGTGCATCCCCGTATCTGCGTGCCAAACCACATCTGCAACGATATAACTGCCCATTTCTACGGATAAATCTTTGAGTTGATCCATAAAATAAGCATCATCTGCATCCGCGAATTCATTCTCAGGCCAAACAATAAGACCACTGCTTCTAATTGAACGCGTTAGTTCGGCATCCAGATCGAAGATTTTTTGTGATACTTCAGGGGTGTTTTCAGCAGTCCCAAATTCCTTGGCAGAAAACTCGCTTGCGGCAAGAATATCGGGATCTTGATCGACCATATCCGTCAGTGCTGCGATGGTAAACATCCTTGCTGGAGGCGTTAAACTGGAAAGTGCTCCCCAAATCAGGGCAACTATAATGCCTGCAATAGCTGAAATACTTACTCGTTTAGAAATGCCTTGATGCCTAATTCCTAATTGCCTAATCACTAATCCCGCAATTGCCACATTTGCCAACATTATCAAAAAGCTGAGTCCCGGGAAACCTGTCACGCTCAAAACCTGCAATGCAGACGGAAATCTCCATGCGCTCTTGGCGAGCAATACAAACCACCAATCTTCGACAACGGGGACAATAAATTTGACGAATTCTATCGCTGTCCATGCCACGGGGAAAGCGAAAATTTTCAGACTATTCGGTAGACGAGCATAGAGCCATGCGCCAAGTTGGAGCATCCCGGCGTAGAATGTTCCCACTGCAAAGATCAGGAAATAGCCAAGAGCTGGGGGAAAGATGTTCGGGTACCAGTTATGGACTCCAATGGACAGAAGCAAGCCAAATGGGAGAGCGAGGGCGTAATGTTGTTTAACGGGAGATGTGATGAGTACCATCAAAAGTGGAATCAACGCGATCCATCCAAACAATGGCACGTCAAATCCTGGCATTGTGGATGTGAGGAGTGTTTGCCCTCAAAGGTTATTGGACAAATATAGTGAAATATTAATGGAGGCTTTTTAGCCAAACTGGAGTTAGAGTTACTAAGGAGAACCCCATGGCTAAAAAGAAAGCAAGTGCAGAATCAAC
>Ga0233437_1000759_pt1 | contig 68191 bp, 108 predicted proteins | sample SI_122_August201_FD_182714 | JGI IMG/M metagenome (GOLD analysis project Ga0233437, IMG submission 182714) | Seawater microbial communities from Saanich Inlet, British Columbia, Canada - SI_122_August2016_200_MG | ecosystem: Environmental > Aquatic > Marine > Inlet | place: Canada: British...
GGGAAAAGCCGTCTTTGTATGCAAATCGGTATGCAAATGGCTAAAGGCGACCAATACCGTTCTCCTTTGACTGTTCTGTATATTCTTAATGAAGATGACCCTAACAGTCTTGCAACATGGGTTAAAAGAGCAGAAGGCGATTATGACTTCTTCGTGGTGGGGTCTGATAACAGAGAGTCCCACAAAGAGGCTCTTATCAAAACTCATGCCGATGTTGTTTTCATCGATAGTCTAACTGGTTTGGAAGGCGTGAACTCTCCAAACGTCATCAGAGAAATTATGAAAGATTATAAAGATTTGGCAATCAAGCATGATTGTCATATCGTTCTAATTTCTCATTTGAATAAGGCTGGTGCAGTAAAGGGTAATTCTGATATAACTTATTATCCTGACCATACTTGTGAATTGAGACATTTAGAGGCACAAAAAGAAGCACCTGATTTCAGCACAAGAGGAATGTTTTATTGGAAATTTACTAAGAATAGAGGTTCTGCTGACGGAAGTACCATTTGTTTCAAACACACAGCAGATGGAGTAGATTTCGTGATTTCCCATATTACTGGGTATAACGATAAGGTACGGTAAATGTCTGCAACTACACAACATAAAGCATTAAGAAAATTACAAAACGAAGGCCGAAAATTTGAAGTACGCTATGCAAAACGGCAGTCAAAATGTTGTATTTGCAAACAACCTATTAAAATCGGTGAGGTTGTGGTGTTGAGTTCTATAGATACCCAACTCTATAATGCATATGGGCCAAGATCATGGAGAATGGAAAAACCATGTCGTTTTTGTGGAAAAGATGCAATAGAATATCTGACAAAATTACGCATGGAAGTAGATGAAGCCTTTAAGCGATTAGACGCAGAAGGTCTTGATGTCGCTAAGATAGCAGAAGATTTTAAGAAAGGTCAATAAAATGAATTTATTTTGGACTATTCTAGGTTTTGTGGGGTCACTTTGTTGGGCAATTATACTCATTGGTTTTTGTCTCGGAAAAGAAATAAACAAAGCTACAATTATAGTCGCATTTGTCGTGTGCATTTTAACTTGCCTACGTGCTGGTTATGAGAGTTATATGAGATGGCAAGTTGACAAATTGTTTAAGGACAAAAATGGCTCATAGAGAATGGGACGAAGAAATCGACGGAAAAGCAGAAGCAGAGGGTAATGCTTTTCTAAAACAAAAGACCGAACAAACCGTTCGCAAGATCGGTAAAAAGATTAGAAAACAGAGATCAATGCATAGTCGCGGTAATAATACAAATGAAATGAGAGTGCTTAAACGGCACTTAACGAAATAGGAGATAAATTTGAAATTTGACAAAGAAAAAACAAGAAAACTATTGGTAGGATTAGCGACTGGCGATTGTCAAGGCATTACTACTGAGTTTTTCAAGGATAGGAACATCTATAAATTGTACAAAAAGTACAAAAAGCGAGGATGGCCCTTTACCCCTGTTGGTAGAGAACAATGGAACATGAAGGCAGGAGAGCATTCAGACGACACAGATATGGCGTGGGCTGTCGTAAAGTCTGCGTACCAAAAGCAATCGTTTGACCCAAGCGATATCGCTAACAATTTCGTTAAATGGCTTCATAGCAATCCCAAAGATATTGGGAATACCACTCATGAAGTTTTAAGCGGAATCGCCAACGGAAGCAGATGGAACGAATCTGGCAGAGCCTTTTATGAGGGGAATAAGCAAGGTGCTGCCAACGGTAGCCTTATGCGAAATGGTGTCATTAACGGATTGACAGACGATTTGGACGAAGCGTTTGAAATGTCGTTATTGCATGGCATTATCACTCACTATGCTCCGCTGCCTGTCATTTGTTGTGCAATTCATACATGGGTTATTCATAAATTGTTTGAAGGCGTAAATCCATTGGAAGATTTAATGTGGCAAAAAACATTTTTCTCTGATTGGGAGACATGGCTGAATAACAGCAAAAATGAAGATGTAATTACGTGGAAAGAAACAGTAGGAAAAGAAGATATTGAAGAAGAAAAACAAACGATCTTAAAAACAGAATTCCATCATTATGAATTCAATCCGTACATCGGTAATTTCAGTCGTTGTGCTGGCTATTGTTTGCTAACGCTACAGATCGCTTTGTGGGCATTGCAGTGGGCTTTAGATGATAAGAAATTCTTAGCCCCAATGAATTTGCCAGAAGAAGTATTTGCTAAAAATGGAGTATGGACATTGGGTTGGGTTTCCTTGATCGGTTATGATGCAGATACCTATGCCGCTGTAACTGGTCCTCTGTTCGCTGCTAAGTTTGGTGAATTGCCCAAGGAAATGACAAGTAATTTGCAGATTCATGGATGGTGGAATCAGTTAACAAAGGAGCAATAAATTGGCCGACTTTGACACAGGTGCTTTTGTAGCCGAAGATACATTAACCAAAAAATTACAGTTGTGCCTTAAGAACGATTGGAATGTATTGTTTATCGGTAGACACGGTGTTGGCAAATCCAGCATTATTAAGAGTTTATGGGACAATGAAGGGCTGAACTATCGTATGTTTTCTGCCGCCACTATGGACCCGTGGGTTGACTTTCTTGGGGTGCCAGCACGGGTTGAAGATAAAAAAACAGGCAAAGCATATTTGAAGTTGATTAAGCCACGAGAATTTGAAGATGATGAAGTAGAAGCAATTTTGTTTGATGAATTTAACAGATGTTTAACTGGTGATACTCCTATTCAATTAGCCGATGGTTATTCGATTCCTATTAAAGATTTAGTTGATAAAAAAGAGTTTTTTGTGTATAGTTATGATCTTAAAAATAAATGTATGGCTGTTGGAAGAGGTCATTCTGCCAGAAAAACTGGCAAAAAACAAAAAGTTATAAAAGTCACATTAGATAATGGGTTATCTGTACGATGTACTGGTGATCATCCTTTTCTTTTGACGACTGGTTTATATGTCAAAGCGGGTGATCTCGAACCTGATGATGCTCTAATGGCATTATACAAAAAATATAATAAAAATGGTTATGAATTAGTTTCTTCAGTACGACCAACTCGTTGGGAATTTACTTATCATTTAGCAGATAAATATAATATTTTAACTAAAATATACAAAAAAAGCACTGGTGGTTATCGTCATCATAAAGATAAAAATCGTTTTAATAATTCTCCGTTAAATATCGAGCGGCTTTCAAAAGAAGAACATATTTTTAAACACGCTTCAGATGGAGGAAAAACTGTACATGAAAAATATCCACTACATTATTTAAGAACGATAGGTAATGCCAATAGTCGTTCTAAAGCCGTCGCAGCATCTATAAAAACACGCCAATCAGACGAGCAGTACAAAAAAAATAGGTCGAAAATCTCTTTAAATTTCTGGGACAAACAAAAGAAAAACGAACAGTCTCAACGAGCAAAAAAAGCATGGGCGAATGGGCAATTTGACAACATAGATAGAGTAACTGCTAATCGTAAAGCGAGACTGTCATACACGATAAAAATTCTAAAAACACAATTAGAAGAAGGCGTATTGTTGACTCCGGAATTATATGAAACAATTCGTAGTCGAATAAAAAATTTGGCAAAAAATAGTCGTGGTAAATACCTCATGAAAATCAGCACTCTCGAAAAACACTTTGGTTCTTTTGATAATTTTGTAAATCATTTTCAAAGTGAATATTCAGAAAACAAAAATCATAGAGTGATTAAAATTGAAGATGCTGGTTATGAAGATGTTTATGACATCACTGTGGATGATTATAATAACTTCGCAGTAGGACAAGGCGTGTTCGTCCATAATAGCCCAAAAAAAATTAGAAATGCTGTGATGGAATTGATTCAATTCAAATCTATTAATGGTAGGGAATTCAAAAACTTGAAAGTAATTTGGGCGGCTATTAACCCAGATGATGATGAAGAACTAGATTTCGACGTTGAGAAATTGGACCCTGCTCAAAAAGATAGATTCCAAATCCACATCGAATTGAAATTTGAACCAAGTATGCCTTATTTCATACACAAGTATGGAAAAGACGTAGCAAATGGTTCTATCGAATGGTGGAAGAAACTAAAAAAAGAGCATCCTGATATCATCACTAAGGTATCCCCTCGTCGTTTGGATTATGCTCTTGAGATTTTCTTCAAGGGTGGAAATGTTGGCTATGCATTGCCAAAGGGTTGTAATCCGGCAGAATTGACCAAAATTATCAAAGAAAGACCAATCATAGCGAAGCTAGAATCGTTGATGGTAGGAAAAGATGATGATAAAATCAAAGAATTTCTAGAAAATGAGAATAATTTTGATTTGGCAAAACATGAGATATTAAGAGATAGAGTAAAGGTCGATCTTTTTGTCCCATTTATGCCTGCTGAAAAAATCAATATGCTTATCTCTCAAAGCAGTAGCGTAATGATGTGGGCCTTGAAAAACTATTCTAGGCATAAAACGATCAAAGAAGCTTTGAAAGAAATTGAAAAAGCAGACATGAACAAAGCCTTGGTCAGCCAAATCAGAAAGCGTTTCTCAGAAGATGGCATGAAACAAATCTCGTCTATGCCGGATTCGCCTGCCGTAAATGATAATAGGATAGACAATTATCAAGTAAAGAAAAAAGAAACAGTCTCTTTTGGCAAACAACTTGACGATAAAATCGATGGCGATTTCGATTCTACATTTTTCAGAATCGATGCATTCAATGTTATTAAGAATGGAATGCCAAATGTTATGTCTAAGGATACGTCTATTAAAGTATTAACAGTGTTGGAAAAAGTGATTAAGATGACTCACAGAGACACAGTAAAGAAATGGACTGAATTACCTGCCATGATTAATACGTGCATTGATAACCTGAAAACACATGGCTATAAATTCAGTAAATTCAAAGACTCTTTCCCCGCTGTTTTGGCATATGCGGCAGTAAAGAACGGATTCTATTTTAAGAGCAGAAAGGCATCATGACGGAAACAGTCACAGCCAAAATAGATAATGATGAATTCTTTGCTATCGCTGATAGTCTGCAAGATAAGCATGTGATTTTCCACAAATTTTGGGAAATGGGCAAACCAGGTTTTTCAGATAAAATCCCTACTGCTGGCGTGATCTTCAATAAAGAAGGCGAAGGGATGATTTTCGAATTCAATCCCAAATTTTGGAATTATCTCGATGATTATAGCCGCCGTTTTGTTATCTGCCACGAAATGCTCCATCTTATTCTGAATCATGGAGTTAGGATGAAAGGTGTCAGAAAAAGCAATAGACAAGCAGTTAATGTATGTCTAGACATTGTAGTAAATCATTTGCTTGTTAATAAATTCGGTTTTAATAGACACAAGATTAAAGGCTTCGAAAAGGATATGTTGCCAGAAGGTGCTGAACCTCATGGGGATTATCGTGACTTCTGTTGGGTAGATACTGTTTTTGATCCAAAAAGACATCCAGAAATGTTGGAGACTTTAAAGGGCAGAATTCCACCCGACAACAAAAGCTTTGAATACTATTATAATCTTCTTCCTATAACTCCTGGTGGCGGCGGTGGAGAAGGCGATAGCGGAGAAGGTCAAGGACTTGGTAGTGATTCGTTTGACGACCATGATGGATTAAAGGACACAGAGGCATTAAAAGAAATCATCGAAGAATTAAACGAAGATATGACGGAAGAAGAAAAAAGCGACCTTGAAGATATGATTGATGAACATTTTCAAGAAGAAAAATTGCCCAAGGATGGCAGCGGTCAAGGCGATCAAACTGCGGGCGTTGGGGCTGGCGGTTTTTGGTCATTTTCTAAAGTCGATAATGTACCTACAAAGAAAAAATGGGAAACCATTATTAAAAAGTGGATGCTAAAAGAAGTTAAGTTTGCTTCACGCGACTTAGAACAATGGGTACGAATAAACAGACGGTTCACCATATTACCAAATGATTTCTTTTTGCCTACTGAAATGGAAGTAGAAGATTTATACGAAGAAGAAGGCAAAATCAAAGTATGGTTCGTGATTGACAATTCTGGCAGTTGCTCTCATCTATTTGATCGTTTTGCTCATGCGGCAGCATCATTGCCTAGCGACAAGTTTGAGGTACGTCTATGGTGTTTTGATACAATGATGCATGAAGTAGTTATAACAAAAGGAAATATGAAAGCCCTTGGCGGTGGTGGTACGGCTTTTGATTGTATTGAGAGTACGATACAACGAGTTATTAAGAAAGAGAAATGCGAATACCCAAAAGCAGTGTGGGTATTAACGGATTCGTATGGGAACCATGTAAACCCTCAATATCCTAAACATTGGTTCTGGTTTTTAACTACTAATTATATGGAATACATACCAAAAGAATGTATCGACGCTAAACAAGTCTACGACTTAAGAGACTTCGAATAAATACTTATATGCCTTATCTTTTTTTCTCTCTAAAAATAATGTAGCATTATTGTACATCCAATTATAGATACGTATTTCCTGTAAACGTCCACCATATTCCAATGCATAATTATTAGCTTTTTTGTCATTCGTTTTTTTAGAGTAGATTTTGACCATTGACAATCCACAACTAGAACATAATTGTTTTTGTAATCCCAAAATGAAATCACCACTTCCACACGCTACAGAAAAATGTATTCCGTTACCATTTTTACCACTTTTTTTCCAACTGCCATCTCCATCAAAGTATCCCCTCACGAAATGATGTATAAGATGTTTTGGAATATTTTTAGTAGTTTTTTGCCAAGAGATAGTATGAGATTTCTTAGGTGTAATTCCTGATCTGTATAAGTCATTTATTATCTTATTGCTATGAATATCTATCCTCGCTATGCTAGATGGTTTACCTCTTGATATATATGTTTTGATTCTAACGGGGTAATTACCAGTAATATGTTTACTAAATTTTTCAAGGTGTTTAACATCGTTTTCATGTATACCAATGTGGAGACAATTTTTAAATACATTACCATCTGCCCCTATAAATCCTAACCAATATGCTTTTTCTTCTGTATCTATTTTTTCAAAGAAATCAAAATTGCATGTATATTTTCTCACTCCTTTAAACTTCCATACTTTGTTTTTAACCAATGTATATCTTATACCTGATGGAGTAACGTTAAAATGCCTTGCTATATCATTGACTCTTTTCCCTTTTTTATACATCTGTACTGCTTTTTTCTTCTTTTTATCAGTCCAATGTTTTGTCTTTGGGCGACGTTTGCCTATCGTATAAAGTTCCATTTCAATAAGTCTGTTTTTGATTGCTCTTTCTCCTACTTCAAAATCTTTTGCGATTTGACTGGCGGTTTCGTAATTAAGATAGCGTTGTTTAATTTCTTGGAGTTCTTCTTCTGTGAATTTCTTTCTGCCTTTAAATGCATTATGTCTCTTTAATAGGAATTGAATAGTCTTTTTGGTACATCCGTGTTCTTGTGCCAATTTGGGTGTTCCGATGCCAGATTGGTATTCTTTGACTATATGTTTCTCTTGTTCTGTAGTAAATTTGTACATTTTATCTCCTTTAAGTATCCAACGCTTCTTTCTATATAGCATGTAATCTATGGAAATTCCTTCTTCTAAAAAAGCTTTAAGCGAAAAAATAAATTACTGTTGCCTATAATGTAGTATAAGTTAAAGAATAATAAGTACTCCCCACGCGTGTGGGGGTGAACCGGACGGATGGCCACAATTTCGACATACTCTTGAAATATTCCCCACGCGTGTGGGGGTGAACCGACGATGCCGGGATTATCTGTATCTAAAGAAGAGTATTCCCCACGTATGTGGGGGTGAACCGCTTAGACAGCTTGCAGAATAGAAGGGAGTAACGTATTCCCCACGCGTGTGGGGGTGAACCGACAATGCCAGCTTGAGCAGCATAAGCAGCAATATATTCCCCACGTAAGTGGGGGTAAAAAATAGAATTTTTCAATAAAAGTAAGGTGATTGTCGTAGATTGTTGCTATAATGTGTTGAAGGAATAAAAATGAGTAAAGACAAGTTAGATTTATTATTAAAATTGCCTGGTAAAAAAAGCGGTTTAAATTTGTATCCAACACTTTTTCATTGTTTTGATACTATGTTAGTTGCAAAAGAGATTATCAATTCATACCCAGAAAATGTTAAATTATGGATATCTGAATCGCTTGGCATAAAAATCGAAGACTTAATTCCGCTTTTATCATTTATAATTGGACTACATGATATCGGAAAATTAACTCCTTCTTTTCTTCACCGTATTTTTGGAACAACAGATGACATACCGTTAAATATTAAGAAATATTTTTCTTGTGATGGGAGTAAGCCGGATTATTGGCATGCTCGTTCTAGTCAAGACATATTAAGAGAAGAAATGTGCGACGTATTTGATCAGTATGGGGAAAATATTTATGATTTTTTTAACATGATTGCCACTTTAACCGGAAATCATCATGGATCAAGTTCGCCTTTTGAGTCTGAAAAATTACAAAGAGGATCAGGTGCAGAATGGAAAGAAGTACGAAAATTATTTGTTAATTATATTCAAGATTTTTCTTGTATCGATTTTTCAACTTTTAAAGACAATTTTTCAGATGAAATACCAAGAAAAATTTTAATTTGGATATTGGGATTTATGGTCGTGTGTGATTGGGTAGCATCCGCTTCTATCAATATCAATTCAAATTCGCCGTTTGATTATCGGTCATATATACTGGACGTGCCAAAACGAAGTAAAAAAATATCAACATTTTTATGTTCCAATCATTTGATTTCAAACTATAAAATTTCTACTGTTGATTGGGAAACAATCATCGGATATCCGTTAAATGAATTGCAAAAAATAACTAAAGATTTTCTTGAGGATGGGACAATAACGGCAGATTGCGCAGTGCTGGTTAAAGGCCCAACAGGTTACGGAAAAACCGAAACTAGCCATATGATTAAATATCATTTTTTGAAATCGGGAAAAGTGATTGGATGTTATACCGCGATGCCGACTCAATCTTCTAGCAACATGTTATATAAGCGTGAGAATATTTTTTTGAATAAAATAGGTGTTCTTGATTCTAATTTAATTCATGGTCATGCTTATCTTGTAGACGATTTTACAAAAGTTGTTGCATTGTTGCCCAAAGAGGCAAGACAATGGTTAACCATGAAAAAAGTAGCGATGTTACAACCTCATGGTGTTGGCACAGTAGATCAGTTATTGTTTTCTATTTTGCCAGTAAGACATTTTTCCTTAAGGACTTTCGGTATCGCCCACAAAGTGATCACTTATGATGAGATTCACTCTTATGATTCTTTTACTGGTGCATTAAATTTAGAATCCATTTCTTGGTCTGCGAATACGGGTTGTCCTACAGTCCTATTGTCTGCTACTATGTCTGATAAATTACAATATGACATTGTTAGTTCATATTTGGGTAAACATGATATCGATAAATTTTCTACTGGTTACGGTATTACTGTAATTAACCGTATAACAGGAAAAATTACTCATAAACCTCTACGGCTCGATAAAAAAGATGAAAAGAAAATTTCAATAGATTTTATTTCAGGAAAAAAAAGTATAGATAAAATAATATCTTCTGCAAACAACGGAGGATGTGTTTGTGTATATAAAAATACTGCGAAAACCGCAATAATAACACGCAAAAAAATCAAAAAGACTCTCAAGAAAAACAATATTAATGATATAGAGGTTTATATTATTAGAAATAGATTTTCTCCACAAAAAAGACAAGAAATTGAAAATGATATTGACAAAAAGTTTGGAAAAAATGGGCAACGGCCCAAAAAAGCAATTGTTATATCTACTCAAATTCTCGAACACAGTTTAGATTTGGATTTTGATGAAATATTTACTGATTTGTGTCCGATTGATCACTTATTACAGCGTGGTGGGAGATTGCATCGATTCAATATAATTAGGCCGCTTGGAAAAGAAAAGCCACGCATGAACATAATACTAGTTTCAAAAAATCCTGTTTATTTAAAATATTTTTGCATAAAAACTGAATTAGTTTTAAAAGATAAAAATGAAATAATTATTCCCACCGATGTATCATCTCTTATAAATAAAGTTTATAATTTTTCGAATCATGATACGATAACTAATGACAAAAATCAAATTTTAGAATTAGATAAATTACAAAAAAAGGTAGAAAAAAGTGAGAAAAAAGACTCTCGTGAATCTACATTGCAAATAATTGGAAAACCGTCATCGTTGATAGATGATGCAAAAGAAATTATTTTAGAACGTAATTTATATTCTATAAACGGAAAAGACATAGAAAAAGAAATAGAGTTGGGAATTACTCAAATACCACTTACTAGAAAAAAATCTTTTTCCGCTAGTTTGATTTATATTTTCAAGATCAATGGAAAGTGTTATTACGACAATTTAGGAAAACAAGAAATTGATATTAATGATTCTGAATTGGTCAAAAATTTAATAGAAAAATGCTCCATTAGTTCTATTTTCGCTTTTGAAAAGATTTTTGAAGAAAATAAATCAATTTTTAAAAGGATTAGTAATTCTAAAAAATGGGAAACTATTTGGGACGATACCTGTCTCCAATATTACCATTTAATTGTATTAGAAAATAACGAATCTAATATCGGGTGCGGAAAAAAAGTTACCTTTGATCCGGAAGTTGGAGTAGACATCGAGTGATGCATGACTATAATGGTATACGAAGCAGGAGAAAATGATGAGCGATAAAGCTTACAATTTATTAGATGAACAATTTATTCGTTGTTGCTGTAATGATGGCGGTGTTAAAATGCATTCTCTTAAAAGCATTTTTGAAGATTCGCATTCTGTGATAGAAATCATTTGCAAAAATGAGTGGGAAAGAATATCTCTTTTGAGATTGATGCAATCCGTATTGTATTGCTCATCTTTATTTTTGACATTAAAAGACTGTAAGACATTGTGGAAGCAAACCAAATTTAACGATCAAGATGTCAAAAAAATTCATAATTATTTAGAATCGTGTCGAGAAAAATTTTATCTTATTCACCCAAAATATCCTTTTTTGCAGACTTCTGAAGATATGGATGAAAAAACTATATCTCACATTTATTGTTTGGGATATGAAGGCGAATCTTCAATGCCATTTTTTAATCATACGACTAATAATAGCGGCCCAATTGATGCTATTGATACTGTTGTACAGCTTATCTCTATGCAATTCATAGTCCCGGCGGGAGGTAGGGGATATATCACTTCGGAATTATCAGGTAAAAATATTTATTTAATTGGGGGTAACAATCTTTTTGAAATAATTTCATTAAATACTATTCCGTATAAAACATTTGCTGCATCATTTGGAGAGGATACGGTTGATTTAAGTGACGATTTACCTTCGTGGGAAAGTGAAGAAAAATCTATTGCAAAAAAAATCGGTCCCATTAATTATATGACTACGACTCATAGAAAAATAAAATTGATCCCTGATGGTGGTGACACGCTGAAATTTAAGAAAATGTATTTTTCTGCAAAGAATAGAACTGAAATAGGGTATAAACAATATGAAGATACAATTATAGAACCTTTATTTTGTTACAGCCGCAAATTAGTGACTGATAAAAAAGTCGACAAAAAAATATCGAAGTGGATTCCTTTTAACGTAGACAAAAACAAATATCGAAAACAACTTTCTTGGATTAATTGCCATTCACTAATTAATTATAAAAACCAAGATATTAAATGTCCAAAAAATATAAAACACGCCACTGAATTACTTAAAAATAGTTGTAGTTTTTCGTATCCTATTGAAGTATCAATTAGCGGCGTAAAGTCAGCTTCAATTCGCTATATATACAGGTCAAAGCTTCCGATAGAATTAACTTCAAATTTTTCTTTGGAAGATAATATGGAAATATTTTCTGATGAAATTCGATGCTTATGCGACGAATTTATAAAAGAAGAAAAATCTTTAAAAAAAGTCATAAACGATAACTTCGATTTTGTACAAGGTAAGAAGAAAGAAAAAAATGACAAGAAAAGTAGCAACAGTACAGTCACTGAAAAATATTTGTTTTCATATTGGTCTAATGTCAGCCAGAAATTTAAAAATATAATGGTTAAAGATATTGAAAAATCAATACTATTAAAAAAGATTACCGAATGTAGAGAAAAGAACATTAAAATATGTCATGGTATATCAGATCGTATCTTGAAATCTATCAGAAAAGATGTTGGAAAAAGATACTTGGAGAATTGGGTAAAAGCTTCTAACTCATTGAAGAAAAAAAGAAATTATAAAAAAGGAGTTGTAAAAAATGAACGAAACAAAACAAAAAAATGATTTAAAGGTTAATTTCATAAAACACTTAAATCAATTGCTTGTTAAAGATAATGTGGAAGCAATTAATTGCTATAGGCGCTGTTTGAAATTAGAGGATAAAAATGCTCGTCGGCAAACATGCGAGTATAAAGGGTGTACCCCTTATAAATTCATGAAAGAATTTTTCTTTATTGGTGGGTTATTTATGGAATATAAAAATAATACAGATAAAGAATATAAGAATTTTGGAGATTCTTGTCGTGAATTATATTTTGCGATGGACAAGGCTGATTTGATAAACAATTATTTTCGCAATTTATTGACTCTTGACAACATTGATACAGTTCTTATAGAAATCAAAAGATTAATTAGTCGAATGACAGAATATTCTATAAAAATTAATTATTCCAATATGTTATCTGATATAATGAATTGGCATCATAAAGATGAGTTTGTGCAAGACAAATTAGCGCTATCTTTTTGGAAGAATTAATATAACATAATTATAATAAAGGAGAACAAAATTATGACGATGGAAATCGAAAAAGATGTATTAAGAAAAAACAGAGGAAACAATTTTGGGGCACCGCACCTTGTCTTAGATATGATTTGGAACAGTCCTGGTGCTAATTTCGTTCGTGACGATATGAATCACCCCAAAAACACATTTTCGGCAGCATTGCTACGTGCAGTTCGAGAAAATTCCAGTAGCCCAGTTAGAATTACTGCCAGCAGAACTGAAGCTATTGATTTTATTAAGAATCACGTTCGTGAAATACTGAAAGATAGTGTTGAAATTGATAAAGAAACATTAGATGAAAAAACAGAAGATATCTATGGCAGATATTTTCAAGGTAAGAAGAAAGAAGAAAAAAATAACAAGAAAAGTGATAACAAGAAAAGTGATAACAAGAAAGATCAACAATTTTTAGGATTTAAGGAAGAATTGCAACATATCGGGAATCATATAGCATCGTTGTATGTCGGTAAAGACGAAAAATTGACTCAATTTATTCCTATAGATATTTGGAGAGGCAACCCGGCTTTAGTTAAGACGGAAAATGTTGATGGGACAAATCAATTACACTGTGATGGTTGTCTGCGCATGAATGGTTATAAACTTGGGTTGCCTACTGCAAAAAGCGAATTTATTGTAGCTAAAGATGACTTATGCCTTACTCAGTCTAAAGGTTCTTTTATGGGCATTCGTTACGCACACAGTGATTCACTTTACTATGTTAGTGCTTGTATAGAACTTGTACGTCCTTTTGAATTAAGTGGTTTGCACAAAAGAGATTTTGAAGATGACTTCAAAGAATTAATTACGAATATAATTTATTCCCGTCCAAACGGCATGACCGAAATTTACAATAACGATCAGATTACGACAGAATTTATAACGGCACGAATTAGACATGGTGGACAACGTACTTATGGGTGTGGTGGAGTTTATGGAAAAACCACCCCACAAGGAGCGGAGTCTACAGGAGAGGTTGTAGATCATCTAATCTCATATTTGGATTATCAGTTGGCAAATCATGGAGATTATGAGAATAATAATGTAGAATGTTTTTATGTTCCTTTATGGAATTGGAAAACACAATATCCAGATCGTTGGGAATCTTGTAAAAATCATCCTTCTTTCGTGGAAAAACTAGCGAAAACAAGTATCGAAGCAATTGATAAACATTTAGGATAATAATAATGGCAGGAATTATATTAAAGATGGAAGGACAAAGACAATCGTATGGTATTCAAAGTCATTACAGCGTTCGTGACACCGAAAAATTTCCAACGAAATCAGCAGTTGTGAACATGGTACGTGCCGCTGCTGGTATTGGTCGAACAAATGAGAAATTGATTGAATTGAATGATACAAAAATGACGGTTAGGATTGATTATCCAGGTGAATATAAAGAAGATTTTAGAACAGCACAATTTGAAGATCGCCTAACAAGAGGAGAAAAACCATCAAAAAATAAAACTATAGTTCAATATAAACACTATTTATGCGATGCGAGTTTTTTAGTGTTATTAGATTCACCTGATTCGGAATTGATAGAGTGGGTAGCTGGTGTTGTTAAGAGTCCAGAATGGTATCCATATCTTGGAAGGAGAGAATACGAACCATCTGCACCTATATATGTGAGGCATTGGTCTGATAAGTCTATCGGAAAGGATATCCTAGAAAAAGAACCGTGGTTTTATCGTGGTGATGTTAAAAAACCTGAAAAATTGGAATATATTCAAGAAATACCAAACAATGATAAAGATGGTATTTTAATCAAGGATGTAATGATTAATTCTGCCGATAGAATTTTTAGTTATCGAAAAATTAAATCAGTTGAAAAGCCATTAAATGCTGAATTGATTAAAGAAACTCCTAGTTTTACGGTATCTCATGGACATATGCCCGCTATCAAAAAAAGAAAAAACCAAATTATTTTCGAGAACAAATGTGATCAAAATGCAGATGAATACATTACTATTTTAAAATTTGAAAATGAAAATTATGTTTATCAATTCGCAAATCATCCTCATGACTTTTTTCATATAATTTGTAAGTCTCTCCCGTCTATAGATGATGGAGGAAAGGGAAGATGTTTATTCTCTGTACAAGAATCTCATATAATAGTTAAAACTGAAAAAAAACCTGATTGGTCTTTTTTAAACGAATACAATAAAGGAATTATAAAGTGTTGTATTCATCCTGTAATATATGACAAATGGGATCAATTAAATCATCTCCGTTGTTGGTTACGGTATAATCCAGTTAAAAGACTAGACGGAAAAAATGTATTATTAAAAACTGAACGAGAACGATTGGAATGGTTGAATAAAAGAAGTAAAAATTATGGTTTGAAGATTTTGAATTGTAATATATCACATACTGAAAAAGTCGAAGGTAAACAGCATAATATTATTGTCGCTGATGTAGAATTAGAAATTAAAGTTGTTGACAAAGAGTTGTTTGTTGAAGCATGTAAAAATGGTATCGGTAGAGAGAAAAATGCAGGATGTGGTTTATTGTTATTCGAAAATATGATTTTTAGGTCGTAATGTGATCAACACTTATATCTGCAAAACTACCATATATAGTGTTTTTGTTGATTATGTCATACAGGATGTTAGTGTACTCCCCACGCGTGTGGGGGTGAACCGGCCTCGTGCCCTCTGAGACACTGTTGTATAGACGTACTCCCCACGCGTGTGGGGGTGAACCGACTACAGAAAAGATATGAACATATCATAGAACGTACTCCCCACGCGTGTGGGGGTGAACCGATTGGAGACAAGATAGTTTGCAGAAACGCACTGGTACTCCCCACGCGTGTGGGGGTGAACCGGAATAGTCAATTTTTTGCGGAAAGAATACATCACGTACTCCCCACGCGTGTGGGGGTGAACCGGTGACGGGTTTTGTATTATGTTTGCAATAGTTGTACTCCCCACGCGTGTGGGGGTGAACCAGAGGAATTTGTAGACAAGTGAGGCGATCATAAGTATTCCCCACGCATTGTGGGGGTGAACCTGCTGCTGGACAAACTGTATTCAGAGGCGTACCAAATTCCCCACGCATGTGGGGGTGAACCGCAATACCGCCACGCCAGTAACTCTACTATTTGGTATTTCCCCACTCGTGTGGGGGTGAACATGGACGTTAGAACTTGGTGATAACAACCAACGATATAGTTGACTAACAATCTATATAAGGAGAATCACAATGGCTGAAAGAGTACATTTTACGATTAGTCACACAAACAGAGAAACAGTAGAACGATTTTTAAACTATGCAAATGAAAAACACGTATTTGAAGAAAAAGACGGATACTTAGCAGGAGTAGGCGACGAACTGCTTGACGGACAAGGAGTTGGTTTCTTTGAGATTCTAAATGCTGAATGGTTCTATAAATTGGCAGGATTGATTACAATTTTAGGAATTGAAGGAATGACTGCCGTAGCACGATTTAGTAGTGAATGCTATACAGAGGCACATGTGTTTATCTGTAGCGATTCTAAATGGCATGAAATATATGTATCCAATGTAGAAAGTGATTTTTGCAACAGTTTACAATTTTATGGAGACGGAATAAGAAGACGTTTAGAAGAAATTGCTGTATACATGGACGAAAGGCAAGAGAAAATGAAAAAAGAACGAGCAGAAGAAGTAAAAGTAAGAGAGGCAGCAAAAATAAATTCAGGAGAATAATTATGGCAAGTTCAATTTTTGTTTGTTTAATGCATCATGACGACGAGAAGCTGGAAAAGCTTTTAGAGGTAGTAAAGAATTGGTTAAAAGAGTATGAGGTTAGCTGGTCAGCAAATAACAATGATACGTTAGAGATCAGCAATTGGGAAGAAGGAAGAGAAGAAGGAGATAGGTGTGCAGATGTTAATAGTATTAACTTCCGTCTACTGAACTCTGGTAACGCAAAAGGCTTGGCAGAACTTATTAGTGAAAACGGCTTAGACGGAACCATAATGAGAGCAAGCCTAGAAAGAGACAGGTATACAAGGAAATATATCGAAATGTGCATCGACGGTGAGTGGCGTGAAATATATTCCTCACAACCGGAAAACGACTTTATTGAAGAAGTCAGAATATCTTTTTGCGACGACGAATACCTTAAAGTATATTTAGACAAAATAAGAAAAAAGATATCACAAACATTATCATCAGGGAAACGCCACAAACCGGCTGATGGTGATAAAGGACAACTTACACTTAATGGAGGAATTCGAGAGACACAACGAATATTTAGTCGTATATGCGAAGTATTTGATAAGGCGAAACGACCAAAGACAACGAGGAATTCATGATATAGTATAAAGGTTTTTTATAAAGGAGTTTAATTATGGGACGTTTAATGAGAACAAAGTTTTTTAATGCAGATGAAGAAATGTTGAAAAAGTTTATTGATAGCCTTCCGCCAAAGGACTTAGTAATAACAGATGGAGTTCCATGCAGAGATATCGAATTTCCAACTAAATTTGTGGAAGAGTCGGTCTGGAGCCAGTATTTCTGGTCTGATATGGTAAGATACTTAAATAAAGATGGCATTACTGGCATGGTAGCGGTTGACCATGGATGTTTTCAGGATACTGTTTTTATTCAAGGAAACTCTCAATGGGTTCCAATTTATAGTATTGCATATGCAAGAAACAATGGTGAAAAGGTTAAAGAAGGTGGCGTACATTTAGAACAAAGAAGTTAAAAATATTTTATAAATAGGAGAATAACCATGTCAAAAGAAATTTATATAGAAGCGACTCCAGATCGTGACGCAAATGATCGTGCTGACCGACCAGACGACTTTTTTGGTCTATGCCCCAAATGTAAAGAAGAACCAGGCATGGAAAATTTAGGACGCGACCATTGGTGCGTGTGTGGTAAATGTAAAACCAGATGGCATTATGGTTCTAACCTATTTTCTACTTGGCGTCCAGATGGACATTTGCCTAATGATGCCCCTCAAGAAGAAATAGATAAAATATGGAAAGAATATGAAGAAGTAATATGGCCAGAATTAGCGAAAAAACTTGAAGGGTATGAAGAAGTAGAACCATATTTTTATCACTTAGATACTAAAGGTAACGTATCTAAAGACGATGAATTTTCTGCGTTTGAATGTAATGACGAATTAGATTTTTAATCATTTTTAACTCGACGCTATAATGAAATAACAGAAGGAGAACGAACATGAATATCATTGCTTTTATTTTGATTTTAGTATTGTGGCCGATTGTTTATGGTTTGACAAAAATTGTTTTAACAGTTTTATTAATGGGCATATTTAATTGTATACCGAAACCGGTACAATTTATAGCAGACATCTTTCTCTTTATAGTTTGTGCAGCATCTCAATTTTCTTCGATATTAATGGCAATAGGAATCTGTTTGTTATTCGGATTAGAAGTTACATTTTGGATGATTCTTCCATGCATTCTTTGGATATCGCCTGGGATAATTGCGTCTTTTGAAACAGACTATGAGAAAATGGATAACATAGAAAGAGAATGCGGAATGCTGCTGCCGAATGGTAATACATTTGCTGACACGAAAGCACATATTGATTGGAGTACACACTGTGGTAATTTGGCTGCTTCTATCACCGGATTACTTGTGTTTGTTCAATGATGAATTATAAAAAAGAAATAATTCACTTGACGCTATAATGAAATAGAAGGAGAAACCAATGTCAAAAAAAGATAATACTATTAAGTGGAAAAAAGAATTGAAGAAACGCGGTTGGCCAAGTAATTTCAAATTCAATTTTGATGTAAATCGATGGGGAAGTTGTCAATATTCCAGTGCTTTAGCGACGTATGACCTTTATTTTAAAATGCGCGAAACATTAAGCATGAAAGATACACTTGATTTACTAGGGGTTAAATTCGCATTTGATAGAAAAAATACTTTTACAAATATTCGACAGAGTTTTGTTGATGAAATTGAAAAAAATTATGCAGACTATGATTGGTATACCGAAGAAGAAGTAAAAGAAAGAGTGGAAGCAGCAAAACGAGCAAAGAATTTTGATGATATGTTTGAAACAGTTGCAAACAATTCATGGGATTTGTGGAGTGCTGCCCCATTCGTCGCTGGATACGCATTCGAGAATTATACACTAGAAGGTGCCCCGGAATCTCCCGGCACTGGTCCCATTCTTAATGTCGCTGTCCAATCAGTCAATCTTAAAATTGGATTGCTTTGTGCGTTGTTGAAGGACTATAAGCAAGTAAAGGAAGAGAAATCGTTTGTCGGTTTCGACACATAAAATGGATAGACTAAAAGAAATCAAGAAACGCACAGCAGCAGCTATGAGCGGGCCGTGGGAAGCAAAAGACGTACCAAGTGCTGGCTTGCAGATTATGGCGAAAGTGCCGTTCCACGCCTACGGAAAGGGGTGGGAACTCAAAGAGGATGGGATATACACGATTTTCCGCACGCCACAAGCGAGTGATATGCACGCCACAGTCGCCAAAGACGGAACACTAACTTTTCTTCTTGCATACGAAGATTGGGTTCAGTTCCCGTGTAAAGAATGGGACGACATACAATCCGCTAACGCCCAATTTCTTGCCCATGCCCGTGAAGATGTAGAATGGTTGATAGAAGAATTAAAAAAAGCAGAACAAGAAAAAGCCAGATTAAGACAAAAATGCGATTGTAACATGAACGACAGAGATACTTTACAAGTTAATTATGACAAGTTGAAAAAAGAAAAAGCACCACTTTATACTGACAGAATTAAAGACTTGGAAAAACATATCAAGAAGATGAGTCATCGTCGTTGTTTTGAGTGTAAGCACGAAGATTATTATGTATTAAATACACTTCCACACTGCAAATGTTCTAAATGCGGAAGTGCAGATACGAGACTAATTAAGGAGACAAAATGAGTAAATTAGATGCTAGGAAGAAAGAGTTGTCTGAAAATTTTACAAAGCTGAAAGATACAAAAGATGAAATCCGTAAGTTGGTTATGGCAAAAGAAATTACGATCAAACAGTTCAAAGAATTGATCGTTTGGGCAGAAAAATACTATAAAGGTCAATAAAAAGACCACCATCTCACCTATAATAAATTAGCAAGGGGCCAGTGTGTCCCTATAATCGGAGATTTATTATGAAATTCCAACGTTTTAGTTCCATTGACAACAGCTATCGCAGCAAGACTGTTAACCTTTTCATTGAGAAGGGTCTTTCTGATGGTGAGTGGACTGTTGGAGAAAAAATACATGGTTCGAATTTTTCTTTGTGGTGTGATGGAGAAGAGTTGATTTGTGCTAAGAGAGGAAGTTTCCTAAAGAATACTGACAACTTCTTCAACAACCACAAGGTTATGAGTGACCATAGAGAGCGTATGAGCGATCTTTTTGTGATTCTTGACAAAGAGGCTCATGGCGGATTTGATTGGGCCACGGAATTAGAGATCACGGAAGTAGACGATTTCGTAGTCTACGGAGAAATCTTTGGTGGGTGGTATCCTCATCCTGACGTAGAGAAGGTCGAAGGGGCCGTTAAGGTTCAGAAGGGTATTTACTATAGCCCTAGAAATGAATTCTATGCCTATGACATTAAGGTTAATGGACAGTTTATCAACGACGATGATTGCCAGAGGCTCTTGAAGGTTGTAGGGATTTTCAATGCAGAGCCTTTGTTCCGTGGAACTTTCAGAGAGTGCTTGGATTATCCTAACGAGTATCAATCTACTATCGCAAAGAGACTTGGTTTGCCAGTAATCGAAGACAATATCTGTGAGGGTAATGTGATTCGTCCTGTTCATGCTAAGTATCTCTCTTGTGGTTCTAGAGTTATCTTGAAGAACAAGAACGATAAGTGGTCTGAGAAGATGAAGGGAGAGCCGAAGGAGAAGAAAGAAGTTATTCTTTCTGAGGCGGCTTCTCAGTTGTTTGGAGAGATTAGTTCTCTCGTTACAGAGAATAGATTGAGAAACGTTCTATCTAAGACTGGTCCGATTACTCAAAAGGAATTCGGAAAATTGCTTGGCTTGCTAATGCAAGATGCGTTTGAAGAGTTCAATAAGGATTGGGCGGAAGACTTTGCGAAGTTGGGTAAGGACGAGTCTAAGACCATCAATAAGATGGCTAACCAGTCAGCAGCGGGTTTGATTAGAACCAACTTCTTGAATATTATTGACGAAACTTTTTGAAAGGTTCATTCAACTTTAGTTTGAATTAATAAGATGAACGAAAAAGAATTCAAAAACAGAGGACTCTCGATCATCACCAATTTCGGATGCGATACTGGTTGTAGTTATTGCATTTGGAAAGATCACATAATGATTAATACGCCCACAACTGTAATGTCTACAGACTGGGGTAAATTAAAGAAAATATTATCTTTTTTCCCTCAAGATAAAATCAGCGTATCAGGTGGTGGTGATCCTCTCTTTAATTTTGAAAAGAATAAAAATTGGTGGAAATGTTTTTTTGCCATTTGTCATAAGTACGATAAAAAGATTGATGTCCATACGTCAAAACTTACGGAAGATGAATGGTTTTTGAAACACATAAATAGATATGTTTTGCATTTAAATTGGAATCGATTTATAGGCGGTGGTCGCTCAATTATGCCACAATTATTGGCATTACCCACAAAAATTAGATTAACATTTGTGGCAGTACCTCCAGAATCCACGGCAACTCCACACTTGCATCACGAAGCGGTTCTCGACATTCTTGAACAGTCAAGAAAAATAGAGGAATGTCAGGTCAGTTTTCGTGAATTATATGGTAGCAGTAGAGAGGAATGTGACGAATTTCAATATAAAAGATATTTAAGGGAACTAGACAGATTAATTCGAGTAATAGATAATAATAAAATCAAACTTGTCCGGCAGAATGACTATAATGTATACTACATGCCGGATAATAATTTATACACTGATTTTATGGGTTATGACAAAATATGCTAGGAACATTATATGACTAAAGATAAGAAAAATACAACCGACAATGGGACTCTTTTGGCTGAAAAGAACAATATGTCTGTTGAAAAATATAAGCATTTGAAATCGCTTTTGAGACATATCAAAAACGTTCAAAGTGCTGCTGAATTATTGGGAGAAAGATTGATGGAAAAAGGCGAAGTCCAATTTGCTATCAATCTTATTAAGAATAGCATGGAACACGATCAAAGCAAATTCCATGGTATTGAGTGGGAATCTCTTACAAGAGTAGAAGAGGATAAAGAGCTACTCAAATTGTCTCTAAAACAACACGTTGAGGTTAACGAGCATCATCCAGAGCATTGGGGTGGAATTGCAGAAATGCCACGAATCTTTATTGCAGAAATGGTGTGCGATTGTTTTGCTCGTTCTACCGAAATGGGAACAGATTTAAGACAGTGGATTAAAGACGTTGCTATGAAAAAGTATGAAATGACACCTAGAGGTAAATCATATAAAATTATCAAAGAATTTCTTGATTTGCTTTTAGACGATCCGTTTGGAAAGGTGAAATAGAAGTAGTTTATTTTCAAAATGACGAAATACATTCGACAAACTAGACGAACGACTTGTGGACCGGTGGCAGTCCTAAATGCCTTGAAGTGGGCAGGTTACAATTTTACTCGTGAATCTCATTTCAATAAATTATGCAAAGAACTACAATGGTCGCCTTATCATAAAATGGGTTATGTGGGAACGCATCCTTATTACATTAGAAAAACGTTAGAAAAATATCCTAAGATAAGAACATTATATACTAGCAATTGTATTGATATAAAAGATTTAGATAGATGTTTAGACTTCGATGATTTTTCTTTTATTATACGATATTTTTATAAACTAGGCAAAGAAACCATCGGTCATTATGTTTTTTGTCCGAAACGTACACTTAAAAAATATATATTTATTAATGATAAATATGGCAAGACTATAATGTATCGATCACGGAGTACAATGTCAAATAGGTTAAAGCAAACAAGCGACTGTGGTTTTACTTTACATCAACCTTATGTTTGGTTACTTCAAAGGTCTATAAAAAGGATATAATATGAGCGACTTAAAAGATTTTGATAAACCTGTCTCGCCACTTGGCGTACATTCTAGGGAAGATTATCAAGAGACAAATAAAGATTTAGAACACTTGAATATTACAAGTTATGGCAATCCAATTCTACCGCCATACCCATCGAACCTGATATTCAAGGATGCTTTCTATCTTCCAAGCGGAAGAGTGTTTCTATTAGAATCAGGTGACGGTTATCCTCTTGAGTGTACTGAAATGAGGGACGTTTCAATCGGTGGAAAGCAACACCAAGAAGTGCGTACAAGTCTTGACCCGCACGTTATTTGGAAACACTTGGTTTCCTATCGAGACAAGTGGCTTTTGACGGTTTCAACGCAGAAAGGATGCCAGCATTTTTGCCATTTTTGCGATTGTGCATCATTGCCCTTTAAAGGCAACTTGACTACGTTAGAAATTATAGATCAAGTTAAGTTCATCTTAGAATCTACACCGTATGTAAAAACATGCAATAAGGCAAAAATCGGTTTTGCTCGTATGGGAGAGCCAGCACACAACTTGGAAAACGTTATCGCTGCTATTAAGCACCTTCCTGTTATGACAAAAGCGGCTGGAAAAAGATTTAAATGGCTTCCATGCTTTAATTCTATTTTGCCAAGAAAAACTGTGCCTGACAAATATTCAGGCCATTATGTAATCTATGAAGTAATGAAAACCAAAGAAAAAGATTTCAATGGATTTCTTCACTTCCAGATTTCTTGTAATTCGACTGATGAAGATAAGAGAAAAGAATTGTTCGGCGGTGCTGACGTTTTGACGATGAAAGAGATTATTACTGCGGTTAATGAATGCGATGTGACCAATCGTACAGTTACTCTTAATTTCATCGCCATGAAAGGCGTTCCTGTTGACGTTGAATATCTGATGAAGTTGGGATTAAATCCTAAAAAGTTTATGGTCAAATTGATCCCATTGAATGCAACTAATAACGCTGGTGAACACAAGTTGGAAACGGTTGCGAATTACGAGAATTACGAAGACTTGGTTGAATTAGGAAAAAGGTTCAATCACTACGGTATCCCGACATGTGTGGATGCAATTGCTAAGTGTGAGGAAGCTGGACTATGTTGTGGGCAATTAGCCCATATTTTTGCGAATGGAGAATAAGATGGAAATGTCAGCAGGAACAGAAGAAGCTGTAAACTTGTATAAAATGCTCAGAACTGCAAGGTCACTTGCGGAAGAAAAACACTTTGGTCAAAAGGATTTACGTGGAGAAGATTATATCGGTCATGTTTATCAGGTGTCGTTGCCTTTTAAAGAAGCAGTTTTGGGCATGATTCCATTACGTACTAAAAAAGCCATTGTTGCATGGCTACACGATATTCTCGAAGATACAGATGTGACTGTAAACGATCTACGTGAACTTGGATTCACCGAAGATATTATTGAAGCTGTTGTGGCTATGACCCACGTAAAGGGAGAACGTTATACCGATTATATTATTAGGGTTGGAGATAACGAAATCGCTCGTGATGTGAAAAAGGCTGATTTGACTCACAATATGGATTTGCACAGAATCGCGTATAATTTCAAAAACCCCAGCAGAGATATGAAAAGAATCGAAAAGTATATCAGAGCATATGAATATCTTTTTGGAAGAGCGACTAAAGAGGAATATCTAAATCAATGAAAATTTATGTAGCAAGTAAAGGCACTGTTAATAAAATGAGTAGACATCTTGATGTCCCTCATGTGCTTATATCTATGAAAGGGTCTGACGAAAGACGACCTTTTTTGATGCCAAATGCAAAAAGGATTGTCACACAATATTTTCTTTTTGATGATATCGATCTGTTCCAATTGGACAATGAAACTGCTAGAGCCAAATTGCAGAAAAAGATCATAGCAGACGGTACGGGGATATTGTTTGACGAAGATAAGGCTGATAGGATTGTCAGCTTTGTCAATTCATTCAAAGATAAAGTGGAAGCATTTATCTGCCAGTGTGACGCTGGTGTTTCAAGAAGTTCTGCTGTTGCTGCGGCAATAGCAAAGGAATTCGATATAACAGATATAGACTATTTTAATCACGCATTATATTACCCAAATAGATGTGTGTATAAAATGGTTACGGAAGCCTTTGAGAAGGCGAGAAGGGAGACAAATAGATGATATATGTAGAGTCACCTAAAGAGTTTAATTTCGATAATAAAAAGGATCATGTCAGCTTTTTTCTAGCAGGGGGAATTACAGATTGTCCAGATTGGCAACAAGAAATTAGAGGATTGCTTAAGGACGAAAAAGTTATTCTAGTAAATCCACGTAGGAAACATTGGGATATGAGCGGCGGCGATGAAGCCTCTCGTAAACAAATCACATGGGAATACAACAATCTAAGAGCAGTAGATATGATTTTGTTTTGGTTCCCAAAAGAAACGATGTGTCCCATTGTTTTGCTTGAATTAGGTTCATGGTTAGTAAAAAGGGAAACTCCTATCTTTGTTGGAGTCCACCCGAAATACGAAAGAAAATTAGATGTAGAAACTCAAACCAAACTTGCTAGACCTAATGTTGAAATCGTTGATTCATTAGAAGATTTGGCAGAACAAGTAAAGAAATCACATCCGCTTTTTGGAGCATTTTCTTTTACAACACCAGGCAATAAATAGCATAGTTGGTGATAACAAAGACGATAGAATGGTTGCAGATGATATGCAGTCAAATTTAGACAAAGGAGATTTATAATGACTGAATTTAACAAAGTAATTGTTGTAGGTAATTTGACTAAAGACCCCGAAGTAGTTGAAACGAAAAGTCCTACGACTTCCATCACAAATGTAAGAATAGCTGTGAACAGGACTTGGAAATCACAAGACGGTGATCGTAAAAATGATGTTTGTTTCGTTGATGCTAAAGCATTTGGCAAAAATGCAGATAACATCGCAAAATATTGCCAAAAAGGAAAGTCCCTTCTCATCGAAGGTCGTCTTTCTATGGACGAATGGGAAGCAAAAGATGGTGGCGGAAAACGCAGTAAGCATTATATCACTGTAGAACGCTTTGAATTCCTTGGAAGTCCCCCAAGTAGCGATAACGCAGATGCGACAAGTAACGCAACTCCTGTTGCTGCTGGCGGTGAAGATAAATTAGATTTTTAAATTTAAATACTCATCCCTAGAACGATAAATAAATGGGACGACTGGATGGTTACGACCAAAATGGTGTCATATGATATGGTTTGACACGGCACGGTTGTCAGCGGTGGAGAATCGGGAATCCGCTATGAGTATTTTATAATGAAAGGAAATACTATGAAAATGATAGTTGCGAGATTGGATATTAGCGGTGAAAATGAGGATTCGGCGGTAAAAAAAGTTGCAGAGGCTCAAGCCAAATTGACAGAAGCAGTTGGTGATGATTGTCCCGTAACTGTTTTTCCATATAAAGGCAATACATCAGGTTTTATTAATGTGGATGTATTAGATTTAGATAATACAATAGCATAATTTTTTAGAAAGTTGTTTTTTCTTTCGCCACAAAGACTATAATACATAGAAGCAGAACTGACGAGGCAGGGGAACGAAGTATGGCAATGGAAAGAGACTCAACCCCTAGCGGCAAACGAACGGAATATCACAAGTTTGTCCTATCAGACGTAGACAATAACAACAACAAGTTTTGGAATGTCGGTCTTTATGATAGCGGTGATGTAGAGATCGAATTCGGTAGAGTTGGCGTTACGAGAACACAAGGCGTACACAGAGGGGCAGGAAGCCACAAAATGACCTCTCTAATCAATTCTAAGGAGAAAAAGGGCTACAGAGAGTCGAAAGTGCTTGACGGCGATTTCGGTGCTTCTACAACCTCAAGTACCCAAAAGGTGAGTTCTTCTAAGTTAAAGAACATTGCTAGAGATCAAATTCAACATACTTCACCAGCCACTACAAAACTGATTGAATGGCTGGCAGAAGTTAACCGTCATAATATCGTGAAGGCTACTGGCGGATGCATCACCTATAACTCTAATAAAGGATTATTCCAAACAGAGCAAGGTATTGTTACGCCAGTAGCTATTTCCGAAGCTAGACTCCTATTGGACGATATTAGTGATTATATCGCTAAAGGCCAATATGATAGTTCTGTATTGAAACGTAAATTGGGCAGCTATTTAATGCTTATTCCTCAAAATGTAGGCATGAAATTAAATGTAAGGAAATTCCTGCCTGACTTGCCAGCCGTACAAAGCCAAGGACAAATTCTTGACGCTTTGGATGCGTCTTATGTAAGTGCGACCTCACAACCACAAGATACGAAGAAGGCTACAAAGGTTGACAAAACGCCTAAGCTGTTTGAGACGAAGTTGATTATCGTTTCCAAGGGCGATGTGTTTGATCGAATTAGAAAATTCTATGAGCGTTCTCGCAATAGAAGTCATTATAACGTATATGACTTGAAGGTGAAGAAAATTTGGGAAGTCGAAATTGCTCATATGAAAGCAGCTTTTGAATTAATGGCCAAGAGGATTAAAAACGTAAATGAATTGTGGCATGGAACACAAGCAAGTAACCTATTATCTATTCTAAAGGGTGGTCTTGTGATTCCTCCATCAAGTTCTTCCCATGTAACTGGCAGAATGTTTTATAATGGTATCTATTTTTCTGATCAATCTACTAAAGCATTAAATTATGCCACAAGTTTTTGGGGAAGCAGTGATATCGGACGTTATTTCATGTTTATGGCAGATGTATCTATGGGCAAATATTATGTTCCATCAGGACCAAGAAGTTGCCTTCCACCTGCTGGTTATGATAGTTATTTCGCCCAGGGTCGTAAAAGCGGCGTACAAAATAATGAAATGATTGTGTTCAAAACATCTCAAGTTAATTTGCGTTATTTAGTGGAATTTGGTAAATAAGAAAGGATTTTTTATAGTAAACTCCGAACATATAGGTAATGGAGTATACTGTATGAAAAGAAAAATTGCACAATCTAAATACAAAAAATTAAATGACAGACAGTGGCTATATGAACATTATATTGATAAAAAACTTGGAACAAAAAAAATATGCAAGTTGGCTGGGGCCAAAACACCTAATTCTGTTCGCCAATCTCTTATAAGGTTTAATATGCCGCTAAGATCAATAAGCGAAGGATTAACATGCAACAGAGAAGATGATGGATTTATATTTGATCAGGAAATACTAAATGGGTGTTTATTGGGTGATGGTTTTTTAAGGTCATATAATAAAAAAAGTGATCATTCTTATCCTTATTTTTCCAAGAGAAATATACATTATGATCATGTGCTTTTCGTGGCCGATCAAATATTTAGTAATAACCACGAAAAAAGAATACAAGAAAGTAGCGAATTGTTTTTAGGGAAATATAGAACCATATTCCAGTTAAGAACTTTATCGCACAAAAAATTATTAAGGTATTTTAGAGAATGGTATCCACCAAATAAGAATTATAAAAAAACCATACCAGATAGTTTAGTTTTAACGCCAACAGTATTATTACATTGGTTCCTGGATGATGGATGTTCTTATAGAAGGAAAAGAAAAACTAGACAAATTATAATTACTTTTTGTTCTGAATGTTTTTCTCTTCAAGAACAGAACAAAATACAAGAACAGTTTCAGTCTCGTTTTGGTATTAAAACATGGTTACACGAAACTAAAAGTGGACACAGAATAGAAATGAGTCAAAGTTATGCAGACAAGTTCTATAATGTTGTAGGAAGATGTCCTGTGCCTAGCATGGCATACAAGTGGAAATAATAAATAAAGGAGAAGTAGATATGTCTGAAACAGTTATTGTCAAAAGTGGCGGCGTTAGCTTGGGTGTTGTATTGTTTGTCGTCTTTTTGGTTCTGAAACTCGTTGGAACCATTGACTGGTCGTGGTGGTGGGTAACTGCCCCGTTGTGGATTCCGGCAGCTTTGGGGATCAGTATTTTTATTGTCATTTTTGTTTTTGTCGTAATCGGATTAATCATAGCTAAATGTTGCTAACGAAAGGAAAGAGTAAAATGATTCTATTTATAGTCGACAATGTTGATGGAGATATAACGAAAGGGAAAACGATGGATAGTACGAAACTAACACAACTTGTAAAGGATGTTGTTGCAGATTTTATTGCTGACGAAAAGCTGTTCAGTGCCTATGACATTACAAAGACACTTCGCAGCGATGGTAACGATGTGAGGCATTTTGAAGTAAAAGACATCGTGCATGGTCTGTTTGCTAATTACGAAATGGACACTCAAATGATCCGTACTGGCAAGCGTCTTTCTGGTGGCAGATGGACATTGGTATACCATCTAAATTGGCAAGACGTTTCCAACTATGACCCCAACGATGTTGCAGAAGTTGCAAAAGTTACTGATGATGGAACTTCTGGTCAAGATCGTGATAGCTACTCGGATACGCAAGATCGTGATAGCTACGATGTAGATGTAGACGAAGAGGACGAGGAAGATGATGATGTCGTTGACGTTAGCTATGTTGATGCGACCATCAATGACGACCATATTACTTTGTATAAAGATAATCGTCGTCGCGTTTGTATCCCTGCTGAAAAGTTAAGAACAATCGGAGCGTATGTTGGTGAAGTGGTATACGCATTGCCTACCGCCGACAAGATTTCCATTACACAGACAGATACCGTTAATTCGCACCCTTATATCGTTGATAAGGATAATAACGTTCGTATCGGCAATCTTGTGCTAAACAAAGCTGGTCTTGGCTCTGTGGATGAAGTTGACTGTGCTGTACGTTGTGGTGACATCGTAATCATTCGCTAAGAAAAGGAGACGAAATGTTATTCTGGATATTTATAGGATTATTGGTTATTGGTTTGACGTTACTCTGGTGGGATGAGATACGTTCAGGTTTCCGCTTTGGAATAGGAGACACGCTTGGTTCATCAATATCTGGTGCAATTGTTTACTCAATAGTAACAGTTACGATATTATTTATTTGCTCTATGCCAAGTTGTGCTTGGGAAGATATCGGAGAAATAGATCATCAAAGTGGAGAATTAATATCTATTACTCGTGATCAAAGCATAAGCGGAAGTTTCTTTCTAGGTTGCGGAAGTATAGGTAGTAGCAGTTATTATGTTTTCTATCAGAAAAATGGTAACGGTGGATATAGGCTAGAAAAGATCAGAACAAATAATGCAGATATCTATATGTCCAATGACGAAACCCCTCGATGGGGCAGAAGTTATCACGGTAAAAACTTGGGATGGTGGGTTGTTCCATGGAAGATGCAGAGAAGAGTTGGACAGAGATATTACATCTTTGTGCCAGAAGGTACAATTATACAGGACTTTAGATTGGAGTAAATCATGTTATTTTATGCATTAATTGTTGCAGTTGTGATTGTCGCATTAAGAGTGGTTTTGTGGATTGTGGGGGAAGATAAAGATGTAGGATGTAGGATGGGGTATACCACTCGCTTTTTCTATAGTGATCGCTTTATTCACAGCATTGCTTGTGAGTGCAATTATGTTAATTGTCACAAACATTTGCGCAAACAATGGTGTAATAGAAATTGAAGATTCTATTATATCAGAGACAAAAATAATTTCTTTAAAAAATGACTCAAGCATATCTGGTTCATTCTTCCTCGGTTGTGGATCGGTGGGATCAATTGATTATTATGTGTATTACAAGGCTGTTGGAGAGGGATATTCATTGGGTAAATGCAGAACCAATGATACAATAATAATCGAATCGGACACAGAAACTCCCAAAAGAGTAATCTACCGAAAAACAACCAAAGATTCAATTTGGTGGTTGGGGCCAAAGGGCATCTGGCTTCAACCAAAAAGATTAAGGAAGATTTATGTTCCTAAAGGCACAATTATCCGGAATTTCAAATTGGAGTAAAAGGAGTTACTCCAATTTGTCCGAATAGTAAAGTAGCTATTAACCCCCCCCTCAAGTATTATGAAACCTAAAGATTTCTCTAACATTATCTCTCGTCGTGATTTGGATAGACTTCTGGCTAAGTATCCCGAAGATTCTCCACAATCCTTTAAGATCATCTACAGAGGGAACAAAAAATGGATTGATTTAGAATCTATTGATGAAATAGATTTTGACAAAACAAAACGCATTATTGTTATATTTAAGAAAAACAATCCTAAATTTGTCTCTCGCTTTCGATAACTTCACTACTATAATGTAGTGGAAGGAGAAACAAGATGAAAAAAGACCCCGCACAAAGATTGATGAATCTTATGACGGAACTTTCTACCCTCATGGAGAGCAATATCGATGTCAAAAGCCAAACGTATCATCACTTGGCTTTGGCTAAAACGGAATTGCGTTATGGAGTAGAAAACCTAAAAAGAGAAGGGGATAACGCCTTATTGCCAGATAGAGATGCCTTGTTTTATCTTATTTTAGGACTGTTAGGGGCAAGAGCTAACGAGGGCGATACTATTCCTTACCACAGACAGACATTAGCGAAATCGACTGTATTAAACAGTCTTCCAGATAATTGGGATGAGAAATTGATTAAGACGAAAATCGACAAAATGATTAAAGCACGTTACATTCTAGAAGCAAGCAATGGAATGTTGGCTTTGCCTCGTTTGGATGATTAATTATGAGCAAGTATAAAAACACCAATTTAATATGGAAAGAAAAACAAGCGCAGGATCGCATTCAAGCTGACGCTGTTTTGAAACAACACGCAAAAGGGCGCAAGAGAAAAATTGATACTCTCATTGAAGAAGCATATCAATATATACGTGATCAAAAAAATAACAAATACAACAAAGACAATTTCATCATGTGGGTATTCACAAAATCACATCCGACTTATCGAGCGGTTAAACCTGATGAACACAAAAACCTTTATCGGCTTCTAAAAGTCGTAAAAAGATGCAAAGGCTTTTTCGACAAAAATCCCCACAACAAATATCTTACCGCATTGAAGGAATTAGCCTATTGGGGAGACAGTTGGATTAGAGAGCCAGAAGATTGGAAAACCAATTTCCACAATGTAGATCGGCAGCTTTCTTCTCTAGCAAGGCACCTGTTGGCTAAATACAAAGTTCCTACGTTCATGGATGAAGCATGGACCGAGGGCAATTTCATTCCTCAAAAATGGTTTGTGCATATTGGAAAAGGACTTAATATCAGAAAAGCTTCTGAATTTCCAATTGTGTACACAAAAAAAATGGCTCATCACTTTGTAAATGTTCCAAAAGATTTGACTGTTGACAAAGCCGTGCGTTTTGCTCAGATTATTGGTTTTAAGGGAAGTAAAAACTTGGCACATGCTTTGGTTAACAGCAAAGTCGGTTACAATATAAATAACGGAAAAGTATACTCTAGTTTACAAGAAGATTTCATCACAACAGTTATACACTTTTTCATCAATAACGACCACATGCTTGATTACAAACAGATAGGTCATATTCTAGATTACGTTTGGGATAGAAAATACTACCGTGACTACGGTTGGGTTGGCGGAAACAGAGTTCAACTAGACGCTGCCCAACCTAATTTTACCATGAAAGGTAGAACTATCGAAGACCTAATTGACCAGGCCGACAACTGGCAAAAAGAATTGCATAAAGTTCAAAGGAACCATTACAAAAAATGGGACAGTTGTGGCATCGCTGGTTTTGAACGGTTGGAAGGCAAAAAAGACAACCAAAGGTTCTGGTCTATCAAGGAGTTATGTGATAGTAGTTCCCTTCGTAATGAAGGACAGAAAATGAATCACTGCGTTTATTCTTATAGTTACTCTTGCGGTACAGGGCAATGTGCAATTTACTCGTTAACAAGAGAGCGTAACAGTTCTATAAACGAACGATTGACTATAGAGGTTCATCCTCGCACAAGAGAAATCACACAAATGAGCATGAGATACAATAAGCCGCCTAATAAACAGGTAATGCGTATTGTTCATCTGTGGGCCGCTAAAGAAAAATTAACAGTAAGGAAATATTCATGGTAAAAGAATATAGTATATTTGATAGCATATCCAAACATGTTATAAAAAAATTTAATAGATTGAAAGATGAATGGAAAGCGGCTACAAAAGACTCTTATTCCAGTAGCACCAGAGATTTATGTACAGAGCCATCATATCAACATATCATTGGAATGGGGCCAGTGGCAGTCCCTTTGATTCTAAGAGAATTGGAGACAGAAGTTGATCATTGGCATTGGGCATTAAATGCTATTACAGAAGAGAATCCTGTGCCAGCAGGAGATGAAGGTAAGTTATCGAAAATGACAGAAGCATGGCTAAAATGGGCAGAAGAAAAAGGTTGTTATAAATAAATTTTATCTGCTTAGAAGGATAATAGTAAAAGTAGTACAACTTATATAAGTATATGACAGATAACAATAATCCATATTCTGAAAAGGTTCTAGAATTCGTTGAGAATCCTAAAAATGTTGGTTCTCTTAACGAAAATGATGAAGATGTAGGGACTGGCGTAGTAGGTTCGCCAGTTTGTGGTGATATCTTTAAAATTCAAATCAAAATAGATGAAAAAACAAGAGAGATCATCGATGTTAAATTCCGCACATATGGTTGTTGTGCAGCTATCGCTTCTGCCTGTTTGGCTACAGAATGGTTAAAAGGCAAAACGATAGAGGAAGCAGAAGAAATCACAGACAAAGCTATCGCCAAAGAATTAGAACTTCCGCCTATCAAGGTGCATTGTTCCTGTCTAGCAGAGGATGGTATTATGTCGGCCCTAAAAAATTGGAGATCGAAACATCAGTCAATCAGTGATACCGAACAATCGGAGGGCAAATAATGTTTACAGATTTTTTAACTTGGTTGGGAGTTGTAACAATCGGAATTGTATTTATCGCAACGATGATAGCTTGTGCGTAATAAAAAGAATTGACGTTCGACTATAATGATAAGAGGTAGTATGAAAAAGAAAACTCTAAGCTGTGGTGGACTTATATTCTGCGGGAAAGAACTACTTATCTGTAGACCTCGTTGGGATAGTGATGATTGGAATCTACCTAAAGGCATGAAGGAAGAGGGAGAAGAGGACTTAGAAACAGCGTTAAGAGAGATACAAGAAGAAACCAATATTGTCATTGATCGTAATTGCAAAAAAATTGATCATGGTATTAGAAAATGGCATAAGACAAAAAATGTTCATTTATATAGTTTTTTCTTGTGTAAAAAGCCGACAAATATTAAGTGTAATTCATATTTCGAGAGAAACGGAAAAAGCATCTTGGAAATGGTTGATTTCGATTGGATACCGATTGATGAGATTAAAAGCTATTTTTCTCCGAAATTAGGAAAAGTGGTTTACGAGTTAGCAAAAAGGAGCATTTAATGGTCAAATTGACACAAGGTGCAATTGATGAAATTAGCAAAATATTTGAGACTCAAAATATGCCAGAAACATCTTGTTTTCGTGTCGAGGTTTCGATAAAGGATGGTACGTTGCAGCATAAGATAAGTATAGCAGATCGTCCCTATTCAGATGATCTCGTTGTCAAAGACCCAAGTGGACTAATCATAGCATATGATTTTACTAATTTGATTATAGGAACAGTGATTGATTATGTAGACGAGCCAGGCAAAGGATTTATTTTTGACAAATCTACGCGCATTTTTAGTACACCAATGGAGCGGTATGAAATTCCTTTTAAAGACATAGAAGAAATTAGAAAAAGAGAAGCTGAAAAAGAAACTGAACAATAGGAGTTAAATTGATGCATTACTTGTGGTGGGTGCCAGCCGTAATAATCTACTTTGTTCTCTATGCGTGGATTTCCAAAAACAATAATGATTTTGGTGGCAAATGGATGCTATACACATTTCTTGCTGGTCTATGGCCAGCTTGGATGGTTATTAGCCGCATTTCAAAAAATATCATCTTCGATGGTATGCTCTATGACATCTTAATGTTTATGACGTATACAGTTACGATGACTTTGCTTGGAGCAGGAGCAAAATTTACTAACCTACAATGGATAGGAGTTGGTGTAACTGTCGTCGGCTTCACTATAATGCACATGAACGGAGAGACGCTAAAAGCTATAGGAAAGGTTTTCTCATGATTGATTTATTGCCTGAATATTTCGCTGGTGAAATTATCAAAACGGTGTTAATTGTCGGTGGTATTGCGATGGGAATTGGCGTTGGTATAGGATGGTTAATTTGGGGATAAACTTATGATTTTATTTTTTGATAATATCTTTTCTATATTATTTATTTCATAAAACGGTATTCTCAGTAATTTAATATTATTTTTTTTGCAGTAGTCAGTTTTGATTTTGTCGTGTTTTTTGGTTATCAAAAATTTTCTTTTTCCCCCGAAATATTTAACCGGATAAAAATGTTGTTGTCCATCGTACTCGATACAAATATACAATTCTGGTATATAAAAGTCAAAAGAAAGACGTTGTTTATTTTTGCAATCATCAAATCTTTTTTCATATTCATATTTTACCCCATGAGATTTGAGATATTTTTCAATTATAATTTCTCCCTTGGATAAACAACACCTTGGGCATCCCTGCCCTTTCAATAAATGGGCATTTGCTTCTTGAAAAAAATATTCTTTATGTTTTTTGCAATATATTTTGATTTTATACCTCAGACCTTTATAGTCTTGGTTATAAACGTATCTGTTATCGTGCATTTTTTTACATCTAGATTCAAAAATGGTAATATCCATCGGTTTATTTTGTGGTAAATTGGAATATTGACATTTTGGGCACCCGCACCCATCAAGATGGCTATGTGGCATTTGCTCGAATGTATTTCCACAATCATTACATTCAATTTTTATTTTTACCTTAGAATTTATATATTTTGATAAATATTCATATTTATTATTATGGATTTTTCTTGCTCTTCTCAAAAATTGCTTGTGTGATATAGGTTTATTTTGGGGCAATATTTTATATTGACAAAATTTACAACCCACAATGTTTTTTCTGTTTTTAAGATGATTTTGCGATAAGACATAAACAATATTCCCACAATCTTTACACTTTAATTCTATTTTTGTTTTACAATTAACAAACACAGCATTAGAATAATCAAATTTATCTTTATATATTTTTTGGGATTCTTTAATGAAATTTTCAGTAGTGTGCTTTGTATATTTTCTAGTCATATAACTCTCCTAATCATATTGGGATTACTGAACTTATTGATTCTGTCTGCCAGATAAAATTCCTTCTTTGAAATACAAATAAAATGCTGATGACTATAATGATATGGAGGATTACTATGTTAAAGTTAAAAAAGATTTTGAGCGGAGGACAAACGGGAGCAGATGTAGATGGCCTAAAAGCCGCTAAAAAGTTAGGACTTGAAACTGGTGGCATGATGCCCAAAGGGTTCAGAACGCTTGACGGCCCTCGTAAGGACTATGCTGACCTATATGGTATCGAAGAGCATACATCTTGGTCTTATCCTCCCAGAACGGCAGCAAACGCCAAGAATAGCGATGCTACGATCCGTTTTGCTGCGAATTTTGATAGTGCAGGAGAAAAATGTACGTTAAGATTTATCAACCAATACAAAAGACCATATTTAGATATTGATGTAACTTCTCCATTGCCTTTGCAATATGTTCGTGATTGGTTAGAGAAAAATAATATTTCTACTTTGAATATCGCAGGCAATAGTGAGAAGAGTTCGCCTGGCATAGAAGAATTTGTATTTAATTATTTAGTCGAACTTTTAGAGGGATAATGTGTTTCCCCTACTATAATGTTATAGGTGGACAGAATGAGTAATAAATCAGTGGAATATGAGTTCAAACCGATTAGGCGTTATGTCACACCGGCCCCTCTTCCTTACATCTTAAGCGAAGAAGATTTACCAAAGAATCAAAAGATAGTTGTATTCCTTCCACACTCAGATGATGGAAGATATTTCGGAGTTTGTCTTTATTTGCTCAATAAGAACAATGATGTTAAAATCGTTGTTATGTCTCCCGGCGATCACGGTGTTGACGGAGAAATGACGAAGAGTGACAAAATCAGAAAAAGGTGGGGAGAGGCTATTTGTTGGGCAGAGATGTTGGGGTACACAGAGAAACAAATAGTTGCATTTAGAGCAGACGCAACATATAATTCTCAAAAGATGCATGAAGCTGATATGCAAAAAATGCATTGGCTATTAGAGTATGAAAAGCCGACTATGGTTTTCGTTCCGCATATTAGCGATACTGCACAAGCAATCAATTTCTATACCAATAAAATGGTTATTCATGCTTCTGTATGTAGACTCAAAGACGCTCATAAAGAAAACAATAGAAGTAAACCTTCTATTTTGGTGATAGAGTATCCGACTAATCACGTTCCGATTCTACCACCATCAGATAAAAATCTTATTGTCGTTTTTAGTAACCCTTCTTTGGCAGATATTAAGCATGAAGCGAATAAGGCCCATGAGAGCCAAAGTACATTGGGTTTTGAAATAGCCGAAAAATTCGTAGAAGCTATTGATGCTACAACAGAAGCTGAAAGACTACACCAGTTGAACAAGCAACGTCGCCACGCTAGGTATTTGTCTAATATGGATACCGAAGTAGATGCATCAACGTCGCGTGGAGAACACTTCGGTATTACAAAAATCGGAGTGAAGGGAATACCTTTCAGAGTTATACAAGAGAGGGTTAAATTCCCGCTATCAAAGAAAGACCAGAAGTTATGGGAGAGGAAATGAAGACAGCAGAAGCTGCGGCAATTGAAATAGAGAAATTTGGCAGCAGAATAATTGAGTCTGATAGTGATTATGAAACAGTAGCCAAATTCATCGATGAAATAATCTTATATGAACTAAATAAAAAACAATGGAGTTGGCTCTATAATTTACAAGAACAAGTCAATGAGTACGAGAAGAAAATTTGGCCTTCTGGAAGCACAGACATTGGTGATATCTAATGGAAGATGAAAAACCTAATCCTTTCGATAATGAAGAAGATAAAAAGCAAGACGAAAAAATTGCTAATCTAAGATGTCAACTTATCGAAGCGGAAATGAATAAGTGGATGAAATTCGCTTTTGTAGAAGAATTGTTAACCACTTTGGTTTATGCCATCAATACTACTCACGACGATTGTGCGAATGGGGCAAAAATAGCAAAAGAATTATTGCATAGGCTTGAAATAGGACAAATTGACACAACTAGCGAAACCTTTCGGACCCCAGAGAGCAGACAAATGTTTATTGATGCTCTTAGAACAGGTCGAAAGAAAATCGCAGAAAATAGAGACAACCTTTATGCTATCAGCCAAGGGCTGTTAGACTTAGAAAAGAAAGTAAGGAGTGATGGATAATGGGAATTAAGATGGAAGTATCAGACGCGGATCAATCTAGTTCGGATAGGTTCAGCCAATTTACGAGGAAGTTTTTCAAGATTCTAACTCGATCTGGAATGCCGAGAGAATACCAGAGAAGCAGAGTTTATGAAAAGCCTTCTGACAGAAAGAGGCGAGAACACGCAAGATGTGTTGCGAACACAGCGAAGCGTGAACGCGAAAGACGACAAGGACAACAATAAAGGAGAAGTAATATGTCTGTAGCGATACTCGCTGTATTTTTGATAATGGCTTTGGGTTTTTTGCCAATTGCTATTTATGAGTGGAAAAAACATGATTGTCATGGCGGTAAAGTTTTTTCTATTATACTTTCGATTTTTATCGGCGGGTCAGTGTGTTGGTCATATATATCTTTAAAAAATTTCCCTGGCGATACAGAAATAGGTTATTTTTACGTAGAAACTGTACAAAAGAAAAATGGAGCATCTATTTCTGTAATTACATATGATGGATGGGAGAAGGTCAATCTCACTCCTATATTGGGTGAAGTGTTGCCAGAAAAAACTATCGTATATGTATATGATAAAAATTATTTATCATGCGGTCTTCTCTGGAAAGAACCACCGCTTAATAAGAGTACGGAAAGAAGATATACTATTTTCACGCCAGACAACGAAACGTATGAGGAAATCAAACGGAAATTTGATATGAAAGATTTTACATCGAAAGATGGCAGTTGATAATACCGAAAAACATCAACGAGTATATAAATCGCTAGTTGCTTCACAAGGATTCGCACAAAAGGCTTTTGATAATATAAAAAAAGCAATCGAAGAATTGGATGAAGTGGTTAATTCTCGTATAGGTGGTGAAGATGAAACCATACAATCTGTCGTAGATGAAATAGAGAGTTGCTGCAACGATCATGTCGGAGAGTTAGAATTTCCCAGAAACAATATAGACGAATTGATTAAAAAACTACAAAGATACATCAAAGACTATAATGGTGTTTTAACTCAAAAAGGTATTGAGGCAACAGTCGTAGGTTCCGAAGTGCAGCAATTCGGGTTTTCTGCTCCGAAAAGTTCTAAAGGTGTCACTCTGTCTGAACAATTCGGTCAAGGTGGTGACTATAAGGACGAATATTCAAGCAAATCTTTAACTTCACAAGATTTTAAAGATATTAAAAGAAAGAGATCGTCATTGCCGTGAGTCGTCTATAATGTAGCAAAGGAGATCATTGTGCCCAAGCTTACCCCTGAACAAATTTCGAGTTTACAATTATTGCAGCAAGAGAGCCAACTGAATTCGTGGTTGTGTGACAGCTACAAGGACGTTATTCAAATGGGTCTTGCATGTGAATGCGAAGACATTATGACTTCATTCGATGATGAAAAAATGTCTGAACTGGTGACCAATTCTCTTGGTCTATCTCTATTGACACTCATACGTTATGATGAACGTTTCCCAGAAAATGAAGAGGAATGTCGCAATTGGGTAGTCAATATGTCATACAAAGATGGTATGCTTGCTATCATGCACGATGCTGGTGAAGAGATTGTTGAAATGGTAGAAGATTTCAATGAAGGTGTTCCCCCAGAGGATGACAGAAGTAGAGAACTGTTTAGAATGTGCATTTTGCTGGCGATTGTTTTAGCGAACGAAAAGGCTGCTAAAATCGCTGCAACAGAAGAAAAATGATGAATACAGTTTTTGTGGAAAATCAATATTTACGTCGTGAACTATGTGATTTTTTTAGACGCTTCTTTATCTATCCTTCTCGCATGATATCTAAAACTAACAAAATTATTCATTCAATTGATTTTGTCCAAGGCGGATTCAATGACTTCTCAGAAGTTCTGAGAAACAAAAGAGAAACTGTTGTAACCGCGATGACGGAAATGCAATCTAGGTTAGATGAAGTCGAATCATCGTTGGGTGCTAACCGTTTGGTATTAAATGACTTACAATTAGAGTGGAAAGATAAAAATTTCCCTCATTCTCCTATTATGGAGAATACCAGTTTGAATAATTTCTTGTTATTTGCTGATTGGAGAATAGAATATGCCAAGCATTTGCAAGGCAAAGATGAATGGGTAAAAAACATTGCTTTCTATTTAGGTTGTATAAAGTTTATCAATAAATTGACTACTACATATATATGGTACAGGAGTCCGTTGTTAAAAAATCATTATAAAAAAACATGTAAACATTTGCAAAGTTTGATCGATTTGGAAAGAAAGGATTCTTTTGCTATCAAAAAATATTTGCCATTTCCAACTGATGAACAGAAAGAGCGTTTTGAATTCGTTGCCGCACAATTTGATGAGAGTGTTATCGAAGCCGAACCTCAAATTAAATGTTTACAAGAACAGTGCTTGTGCTTAGAAGGAATCAGAAAAGAGATATTGACAAAAATAGCTTCTAAATTAGAGGGCGATGGTTTTGTGGAGTTTATAGCAACAAGAATGGGTGAATTGATTTATGAACAATGTGCTGATACTGATACGAGGCATAAAGTTAGTTTAGATGAAAGCGGCTTATTAAAAGGAAAACTGATGAAAAAATTTTCTGCCTCACATCAATATATATGGGAAGAAGCGTTATAATGGTTAGAAGGAGAATGATACAATGACGACGACAATATTCATTTTTATCCCCACCTTAATTTTGGTTATACTAATGGGTTGAGCAGTTATGGCTGCTCTTTGTTTTACCATAGAAGCATTAGATGCATTATTTGTCAATAACATTAGGGACTGGTGGGCAGATTTTAAATTAAAGAGATGCATATCTAATATCAAAAGGAGTTTTTTGGGTTCTCCCATATGGAGTAAGAAAGGACTTTTCGGCTCTGGGTGTTTCTTAATAGGAGCAGCATTATTCTTGTTCCAAACATCTTTAATGGTATTTTATGGAGTATACATCTGGTGGCATTTAATGACAATCCCGGCAGTAGGATTTTTATTTGCTGGTTCTGGACTTATGATACTTTCAGAAGTATATGAAGATAGAGGATACATTAGTGGTTTTGATGTCGGACAGTATTACGATGATGAGGAACAGATAGATAAGGATAAAGAAAAATCAAATGAGTAATTATAAACCGTTAGATCAAGATCGTTTAACAGACGTAATCAGTCAAATAGCTACATTGAAAAGATTTCTTTCAATGTTTCTTAACAAAATTAAAAACATTTCAACTGATGCTAATCTAATGCTCGATAGTTTTCAGTCTACAGATTTGGAAAAAGAAGAGAGAGATAGAGTTCAGCAGATTAAAGTTGCAATAGGTCAAACTCTTTATGATTTCAGAGAAATACAAATGAAAGCGATAGAAAACATTCAAGAGTCTTGTGCCAATTTGGATGAATTGAATGCTGATATATGTCAAAATCATAAAGCATTGATTGAAGAGACTCGTGAAAAAGATGAGAAGATCATAGCGGAGTCTAGAGAACAAATATCGGGTATGATAGAGCAGTCGGAAAAAGTTCACGATAATCCATTCCAAACTGCATTGTTTGAAATGGAGAAAGAAAAGGTAGAGGCTTTGATCGATGTGGCTGTAGGAGAATTGGAACAAGAAAATGAAAATCTTGAGAAGGTGGGGAATTGGGACGTAAGTGAATTAGATTTAAAAGAGGGGCCAGAACGTCCTCCTATTGTAGATGTTAAAGAAAGTGATTTAAAAATAACAGAACTGAAACCCAAAGTGGAATCCAAAGAAAGTTTGTGGCGTAGAGTTGTAAATTATTTTGATTTGAGAGAGGAAAAATAATGTCAGATTCAAGACCTGTTTTAAGCAATGAGATTTATGGAGAAAGCAATCTTCACCTTACTGGCGTTGTCCATTATCTTTTGGAAGATTTAGAAAAGGCTACTGATGAAAAATGGATTTACTTTGACAAACAAGGTGGCGGCTGTGGACCGCCAGGGGCCGGAGAAAATTTTTCGTTAGACTTTATTAAACATAGAGTTGAAAATTACCCTGAATTCATTCCCATTACTCTTCGTGGTTTGGGTGTTGATTTTCCTATAAAGTACAGTATATCTTCTCATTGTGATGTCGAAGACACGAATAACATGACTTCTCCCGCACCTTCTCTCAGCGAGGTCAATCTTAGCGATGTTAAAGACGATTATGGCATTGTTTCTCCTGGCGAGGGAATATTCGAAATAGGAGGTTTTAGATTTCCTTGGAATCACGAAGTCCTTCTAGAGCCTGTTGCTAGGGCTTCCATTTCTATTGGACGATATAATAGTCCATGGTCTTTTAAGTTTATTAGAGAAAAAGATAAAAGCATTTTAAATGAGTTATATGCGGAATGGTTTAAAAATGATAAATGCTTTGTAGACGTAGAAATTTTTCCAAAAGCATCATATGCTTTGTTGGAAGTGATATCTAATACTTTCAATCCTGAAAAGATATCATTTTTGAGAAAAAGAGCATTGCCGTGTCAGTTGGGCGGATTAATTAGTGGTCTTCCTGGAACTGGCAAATCGATGTTTGTAAAATTCTTAAAGAATGAGATACAAAGGCAAAAAATTGATGTTCTTTATAACACGTTTGAATATTCAGCTTCGTCAATTGTGGACAATGCAAACCAAAATGTTCCATTGCCGCAAAGAGGATTAATTATTTTTGATGACATTGAAAGTGTTATTCAGCAGAGAGTACAGGGGGAACCCTTTAGTGCGAATAACGCCACTTTATCTTGGTTACTGAATGAGTTAGATAGCGGAGATAAAAACGTATGTCGCTTGATACTATTAATTACTAATTACAATGACAGTATTGACGAGGCCATGATAAGGGCAGGACGCCTAGATTTGCATATGACTTTCGAAGAACCTGATCCAGCTAAACTCTTACATTTGCTTGAGTTCCATACAGAGGATGATATTCCACCGGCACTTCGACCTAAAATTATTGAATTAATGAAAAACAAAATGGATGTTTTGAATTTCGGAAGTATATCTTTACTGTGTCGTTTGGCTTATACTATGACTGACCAGTATTTTAAAAGTATAAATTTTTGGGAATTGGTTATTGATCAAATGCTCAACATGAATATGAGTAGCGGAAAAAGTGAATTTGGATTTCAAGTTCTAAAGAAATATGAAGAATAATGGAGGACAAAATGGAAAAAAAAGATAGTAAGTTATTCAAAGATTTAAAAGAAGGCATAACTATGGCTGCTATTCTTTTCGAAATAGGTGATCTCATGGGTGGCAAAGCAGTCGTAAAGAAATTAAACGAGTTAGTCGAAGAGGATTTGGATAAAGAATTAAAAAAGGAGTAGAATTACAATGGGAGTATGTTTGTTTACAGACCGCTTAAAAACTGTAAATCCCAGCATAACATGCTTAATATCCTATATATACTATTTGTCGCAAATCCGTGGAATATCATTACCGTAGGTGTCGTGATAGTTCCCCCGCTACTTCTATGGAGTGTCGAAAGAGATAAAAAACGCCGCAGAAAAGAGAAAGAAGATAATACCAGGAGATAAAATGATTAATACATATGTTCTAATCAGACCTAATAAAAAAGCCTATATTATTGCAGCAGAGGATGAATCTCAAGTAATGACAATGGGTAACAACGAAGATGGACTCGATGAATGCGAGTGCATTGTAGAAATGGTGCCAGCACCAGATGAGTACGCTTTTACAATCGACACAATAGATTATGAAGATGCTCAAAGACTTATCAAGATAAAAGAAGGCGGCATTGAGTACGCTAAGTTATGTAAAGAAATAGTAGAGATAAAACAATTAGAAAAAGAGACTAAAGAAGAAATAAAAGAATTGGAAGATGATCTCGACAACGCTCTATAATGGGGTGTAGGAGAGAGCGATGAAAACAAAGAAGAACAAGAAAAGCAAAGACGGTCTTTGGTGGTTTTTCATTAGCATGATGATCTTGTTGAACATGAACTTGTGGACATTTACTTGGTTCAAAAATGTTCATGACTGTGAAACAAGCAGAACCATATTGGCAAGTATACCTGCGACGTTTGCCAAGATAGCAACATACCGTGACGATTATAAGGCAGACGAAGTTACATACCAAAAAGGACCAGAGGGCAATATCTATGCCATTAAAGCAGATGAAGCGGTAACGCTTTTAAAGGCTTTGTTCCCTAATGCCAAAGTCCTTGTGACAGACAAACAATATGCCATTTTTTCTAATGATTGGTTTTGGCAATGTTATTCTCCGTGGTTACAGAAAAACATTCACGGAAAATATGTATATACAAACAAATTTGATTGCGAGAACTTCGCTGTATACGCTTGCCACAAACTAAATGAAATTCACAGATGGTCGCAAGATACAGAAGCAGGAGGCATCGCTTTTGGGGAACTTTATTACGAAGTAGACTCTACTATGTCTCACGCTATTAATTTCTTTTTGACAGTAGAGGAAGGTCAATATAAATATTGCTGTTATGAGCCTCAATCTGGCAATGCTATGGTCTTTGATAAAGAAGCAAGAAATAAAGTAGTCTATATCAGACTCTAGGAGATCGAAATGACAGGATTACAAATCTTTATTCTTATTTGTGTGATTAATGCCGTATTCGCTGCGACAACGCAGTGTGTGACAATATGGTATTTTAATCATCATTTTGATACGCTTGCAAAACTTGCGAAATTCGGTAGTGACAAAACTCCTAGTATGGCTAGGCTATACCTCAATATGTTTTTTGCGTGGCCCCTTATACTCTTGTTTCTATATATAATTCATTATCATCCCGACAATGTGTTTGATAATGACCATGAAGCAGCTAGAAAGCAGTTTGACGAAAAATTTGAAGAATGGAAGGAAGATAACGATGAAGATAAATAAAATCAGATACATTTTGATTGGATTGATTTTTGCGTTTTTGTGCCCAACAGCAGTAGCGGAAGAGAAAACGATTGTTGATGCAGAAATCGCTGCCGTTAAGGGAGAGTATACGGCTGCGTATATCATTGCGTTTAGATTATATCAAGCCGCTAAAGACCCACAATCGAAAAAAGAAATGGCCGCGTTGTATCAATACTACGTTGCTCGTGGAAAATTGCAAACTAATCCAAAAGATGCTAATTCTAGAGCAAAGTGTCTGACATACCTTGTTGTCGAAAAAGACAATTTGAAAGAAGCACAAGGGTTATTGACAGAAGATGTATGGGAAGTGTGGAATACATATATTCCTCTTGCCATTAAACCATTAGCAGAAATCGACGCAGTTGCTTCTTGGGAATTGGCAAATTGGTATAATGAATTGATGTCCAAATCGGTAAACCCCACTGTGTGTAAACAGCGTTCCATATTGTATTTACAACATTTTTTGAAATTGCACACAAAAGATGATAAACAGAAGCAACTGGCAGAATTGATGCTCATTAAGCTTGTAGAAAAAGGAAAATTAACGCTCGGAGAAAACGGAGAATGGGTTGATTTATTAAAATTGATAGATGTCAAAAAACATGCCATACACGGATCATGGAAAATAATTAATTCTGAGCTTCACGGCAGCTATGGTACTAGTTCAAAGGGAGCCATAGTCATCCCTGTTATGCCACAAGGTGATTATGAACTTTCTATTGGTTTCACAAGAGTAAAGGGGGGTAATCAGATACGCATATTACTTCCTGTCGGCAGTGGAGAGGCATCCATGTCAATAGCTAATTTGGGTAAATATTATGGATTAACCCTAGTTGATAAAAAAGACATATCTAAAAATGGAACTAGAAAACTTGGGATGAAAATCTTGAATGGACATAATCATTCATTAAAGTTCACGGTTCATTTGAAAAACGATATGGCGGATATCGCAGTCTATTTTGACGACAAAAAAACGCTAGAGTGGAAAGGTAAGCAATTATCGCTATCGATTCCGACAGCAGGTTTTTGTGCATTCCCTCTTAAGGGGCGTTTGGGATTAGTAAATTATGACCACTTTATTTTCACGGAAATTAAACTACGTATGCTTTCAGGAGAACTAAAGAATGCCACAGAAAAATAATTCCAATTTAGGTACTACGATAGCGATAACAGGAACAGTGTTTTTTGTCATAGCTATAATTCTGTTTTTAGCGAGTCATTTATAAAATGGGACAAAAGAAAAAATACTGTAAGCACAAATGGCAATTGATTAAAGTCCAAAGATACGGACCACAATTCCGACAATGCAATAAGTGCAAAGTAATTATGAAGAGATCAAAAATCATGACAGATAAAAAAGTTAGAAGTGAACGTCATGGAGAAAAAATAACATTGTTTATTTGGGACAAATGGAGAAAGGCCACATTAGAAGATGAATAACGGATGGCTCAATGGCAAACATATCGCTGTAAGTATTCGTGTGAATCATGTTCCTCAATATGTCCCCTATACAATAGATTTAGTAGAATATCGTCGTCGTGAAAGAGTTATATCCCTTAACCGATGGCTTTTTTTTGAGTGTATTCCTCCGACTGATAACGAAAGTTTGTTAAAAGACTCTACGGAAACCCCATACGATCTATAATGTATCATGGATAAGATATTCCCAATCATCGCGTTGTGTGGAGTAGGAGTATATCTTATTTATGTCGCAATAGAAACTCATATTAATAGGGAAAAAGAAAATGACTGAATTTAAATATAAAGGCATTCGTAATAACGGTTGTTTGGTCAAGGGTAAGGTCGATGCTGAAAATGGCGGCTATGCCTCTTATCAGTTGAGACATATGGGTATTTGGCCTCTATCTATTAAAAACGATGATAATGTTCATATCGCCTATAGACTTCCAAAGAAAGCTGTTTATGCTGGCAGTTTTGATCCTTTAACTTTTGGTCATATTTGGGTGATTAAATACGGTCTTAAATTATTCGATGAACTTATTATCGCTGTTGGAGAAAATCCTGATAAGAAATATACATTTTCATTAGAAGAACGATTAAAGATGATCGATGAAACTATTGATAAGGAATACATGGGAGATTATTTCCGTGGAGAAGAAAGCGAATTTCATCTTGGTTCTTGTTATAATTTCTCAGACGATGGTGATAAAAAAATAATGATAGAAGAAGTACATTCATCATTTTCTGTCTGTCCTTTAGGGAATCGATTTCTTGTTGATCTAGCAACAGAAATTCACGCTCAATTCATCTTAAGAGGAATGCGAAACGAAAGTGATTTCGTATTTGAGCAGGAAATGGCTCATTTCAATTCTGAGCAAGAATGTCGAATAAGTACCATCTGGGCACCTTGTCCAAGACATTTAACTGGATTAAGTTCTAGCATGGTTAAGGGGCTGTGTGGGCCTAAGTATTGGGAAGATAGAGTAAGAGACATGGTGCCAGAGCCAGTTTTCAAAAGATTGGTTGAATGGCAAAAAGAGAAGGATAAACAAAATGGCTGATAAAATTGCCGTTGAAGCATTGACCGTAGATTTAAAGTTCGTTAAAGAAATGGAAAGATTTCTTAATGATTGTTTGGTAGATATAGACAAAATCAATGTATCAGAGTATGTTGAAAAAGATAGGGTAACTATATTTCAGACAAGTAGTTATGGGGGCGACGGTAAGGAATTTCGTATCAATCAAGGCAATCATACTATTGGAATAAAAAGGAAAAGGGATTATAGCCTGTTCCAATATAGTGTTGGCTATGTAAGCACAAAAACAAAAAATGAACATAGTGTTTGTTCTAAGTATAAGAGTTCTACTTCGTGGTTAGAGAGCGTATTCTATAAAGAAAAATCTTTAGAAAATCAAATCTGGACAATACAAAACAAAATGTTTAAAAACATTGAGGACATTTTGCGTCTTAAAAAGAAAATGGAAGAAAAAGTATCAGCAGAAATATGTCTATCAGAAATAACTCCGAAGGAAGAACCAAAACGCAAGAAATCGAAGAAGCAAAAATCTAAAGATACTACATAAAACCATTCACAACTGTTCTATAATTAGTTATGATGACTAAGGCATTAGAACAAATCGGATTCTACACCTTGTGCGATAACCGTGCATGTAACGTGTCAGCCACTTCTCCAATGTGGCGTTGCGAATTGATTATCACACCTGAATGCAACTTTAATTGCCCTTACTGTAGAGGGTTACGTGAAGATTGCAGAGAGGTTATCTCATTAGAGAAGGCTATTAAGATCATCGATTGGTGGGCTGATGATGGATTAAAGCACATCAGATTAAGCGGTGGAGAGCCTACAACTCATCCTGATTTGGCTAAGATGATTGCACACGCCAAGAGCCGTGGAATTGAGCGTATTGCTATCTCTACAAATGGTTCAGCAGAGATGGACGTATACAAGGATTTGGTAGAGAAGGGCGTTAACGATTTTTCTATTTCCTTGGATGCCTGTTGTGCATCTTTTGCTGACCGTATGGCTGGAGTCGGCAAGCAATTCGAACGTATTGTTACAAGCATCAGAGAATTGTCTAAGTTGACCTATGTTACAGTAGGTGTTGTTATTACAGAAGATACAGTAAAGACGTTGGTGGATATCGTAAAGTTCGCTGACAGTTTAGGTGTAGCAGATATCCGTATTATTTCTGCTGCTCAGTTTAATGCAGTATTAGATGCTGCCAAGGATATCCCTCAAGATATTTTGGACAGACATCCTATTTTGAAGTATCGTGTTAATAACATCTTGAATGGAAGAAATGTAAGAGGATTGACAGACGAGGATTCTCACACTTGTCACTTATTGTATGATGACAGTGTAATTGCAGGGAATTATCACTTCCCTTGTGTGATCTACATGCGTGAAAATGGTGACGCAATCAGTGAAATCGGACCAAATATGCGTCAAGAACGTATTGAGTGGATGAAGAATCACGACGCATTCGAGGACGAAATTTGTCGTAAAAATTGTTTAGATGTTTGTATCTCATATAATAATAAGTTCGAAGAATTAAGAAGATAAAGTTGACGCTATAATATAATGAAGGAGCAAGAAATGGGACTTTTTTTCAGTTGTCTAGTGGTCGTTGCGGCAGCGTGTTTGGCCGCACAGGAGATGGATCACATGTCATGTCCTCGATGCGGAAGCGAACATATACTACACGCTGACCCTTCAATAATTACGGACACAATGATGTGTAATGATTGTGACAATATTTGGTAAAAGAGAATAAGATGACTATTTTCACAATTATAATTGGAATAGCATCAGTGTTCTTACTTATCGTATTATTCCCAAAGAAGCAATAAATGAAAAAAACTCAAGATAAAGTTAACAAGACATTTGTAGAAACATTCGGCAATACGCCGCTTGCTCAACGCCTAGATGATATCTTTGGTGAGGCGTTAGAGTTACGTCGCTTCGTTAGCCTAAAGAATATCAAAGAAGAGGCTGGTGATCTTCTCGCCTCTACTCTGCAATTATGTAATGAATGCGGATGGGATGCTGACGATCTAGTACAGGCGACATTGGATAAGATCAAGTACAGAGAATCACAGTATAAAAGTCTTGGTCGCAAAACGAATGTAGCATTGCTTGGTGGAGCATTTAATCCTCCGACAAAAGGGCATATCCAATTAGCAAAATACGTACTTGATACTAGCAAAACATTTGATGAAGTTTGGTTAACCCCCTGCTATAAACACATGTATAATAAGGAGTTGGCATCATCAGAAGATAGACTTGCGATGTGTGAATTAGCAGCAGCAGAAGATGGAAGAATTAAAGTATTCGATTACGAAATCAAGAACGAATTAGCTGGAGAAACCTATCAGTTAGTTAAGAGATTGTTGGACGAAGATTTTGCTAAAGACCGTTATGATTTCTCAATTATTGTTGGCATGGATAATGCTAATACGTTTGACAAGTGGGTTAATTATGAATTCTTAGAAAAGATGATACGGTTTGTCGTCGTGCCAAGAAAAGGTGTAGAGCAAGATAGAAAAGTTACATGGTATTTGAAACCTCCGCATATTTATCTTGGTTCGCCTGATACGGAAATAATGGAAATATCTTCTACGAAAGTTAGGGAATCGATAGATAAACCGTTTTCAAATCCCCTTCATAGATATGTAGGTTTAAAAGTGGAAAAATATATTATAGACAAAGACCTTTACTGGGAATAAAATTATGTGTACTCAATACAGAAAACCGATAACAGAAAAAGTCAAAAAAGAGTTTGAGAAATCAGGCAAACTCATTGGTTATAAAGTGGTTATGAAACGATCATACCCGCCGTTATTCCCAAATACATTTCAATCATACAATTTCTCTCACATATGGGAAAAAGGTGTGAATCATTCGACAAGAGTAAGCACAGAAGAATTAGACAGTAGGGAATTAACGCCAATAGAGCATGCGACATATGAAATCATTAAAGGTTTCCATGTCTTTCTGTCAATGAAATCAGCACAATTAGAATACAATAGAATCGCTGACATATATGGTAGTAACAATGTAAAGATATTGGAAGTTGAATGTAGCCGTATGGATTTCGTTGCTGCTGGCATTCATAACTCATTTGAAACTGCTGTGTTTACAGATGTTTGGGTGAAATAATAAAGGAATAATAATGAGCGAATTAGATTTCATCATAAGAGAACCATCAGAGAATGCAGACCCTATGCCCTGTAAAGTGTGTGGGGAATTGATGGAAGTAAAAAGGTCAGTTATGGGCCGTTGGTCTTTGGGTGCTGCTATGAGTCATATCCCAAAAATACCAAGAGACTTATTTACATGCCCTCACAGAGACGAAGATTGGCATAATCAAGCTATTGCGATTATGAGAGCAATACAAGAAACTCCAAGTGAAAAGATGGCATCAATTATGCAGTCGGAATTAGCTGAAATTATAAAATACAAACAGACATCAAAAGTCAATTATTGATAAAGAAAGGGTAGCATTATGATCAAAGGAATTTTAGTGGTTGTACTTCTTGTCGCAGCTTTTTTGTTTGGCCCATTACTTAGTCTTTACGGCCTAAACCATCTCATCATCAATCCGTGTGAAGGAACTGAATTATCTTATTCGTTATTCAGTACAGAATGGGTTGCTATGAGTATTGCTCATGGTTTAATAGGGATGATGATATTCGGCCTAACTGCTCTGATATTGGTCGGATTTTTCTTCTTGGGTATTATATCAGAAGAATTGGGTAGCAAAATACTTCTTTATGGACTGGCGATTGCTGTTATAGTTGTCGCTCTTATTTTCTTACCGCTATTAACATTATGGTGTACAAATGTTTTGTTCTTAGGTCCACTTGGCGGAACTCTACTCGTAGTTAAGTTATTTACATTCCAATGGTTCGTTGCCCTTATCGCTGGTGGTGTGGTAATGGGTAATTGTAGAAGTTGTAAGACGTTTACGGATGAGTGGAAGAAGAAAGATAAAGATTCTAATAAAAGAGATTTATTGAAAAAGTCTTTTGAAAAAGCTTTGAAGAATACTCAAGACGATAACTATCTTGGACCGCGTGGCTATAAAGCTTATGACAGAAAAAACGACGATAGATAGGGAGAAATCTGATGAAGATCAAACTGTACGAAGTTAAAGTCTACGAAGATATAGAAGATTTTGTTGGCGGTGACGCTAAGACTATAGAAGAATTTTGCATACCAGAATTGCTTCTGTTTATTAATGATAAACATATTTTTATCGCCGAAACAAAAGAAAAAATGGAACAAAGGCTTGAAGGAGTAGACGGATTGGTTGAGATCAATGCTCCAAGAGATATCAAAAAGTATCTCTATGCATTGGTTAAAAACCTTGATGAAAACAAAAAACTGGTTAAAACTCTGAGAGAACAGTTATTCGATTCCGAAAGGATAGAAAAATTAGTTGCTGCGTTGACAGAAAAGTAATAACGTATTATTTGTTGTCTTCTATAATATAGTGAAGGAGATAAAGATGGCTGAAAGACAAACGATAACAGCGGAATGCGGAAACTGTGGTGGAACTGGTCTTTACCGTGGATTTGCAGAACCAGAAGGCGTTGCCGTTGTCTGTATCAGTTGTCAAGGCACCGGCAGAGTCGAACTTACTTATACTCCTTTTACCAAACGAAAAGGGAAACGTGATATTCACACCGTTCGCCTCTCTAGAGGTTCGTTTATTGGTACTGGCGTAGGACCAGCGGGTGGGAGTGTCACATACAAAGAATTCCAAGACGGAAAAATGCCGCAATAAAGGAGATGGATTATGCCATGCAGATGCGATGATTATCCAACTGACCCAACTGTTCCCGAAGTGTATTACGAGAAAGTGAGAAGAGAGCTAGATCGAGTTACTCAATTCCTGTGTTTTATGTGTGGGGAGACAGAGTATGCTCATTATTTCGGTTCCAAATCAGATCAAGCTATCGATTTGCCTGATAGACTTCAAGAGTGGCGGGAAAAGCATCAAGAGAGTGATAGGATTCGCGTAGCAAGACAGATGAAAAAAGATTTGGGTGGCAAACGTAAATATAAGGATTCCGCGACGATGGCAGAGGCTTATATTAAAAAGGCAGAAAAAGTTCATCCTGTTAGTAGGTTCCATAAAGCGTGGTTCCAAAAGTTGGCTCACGCTGCTTTTGCTATCGATGATGCAATACGAGAAAAGAAAAAGAGCAAAGCAGAACTTAGGAGAGCCGCTTTGAATAAGTTGACACCAGAAGAAAGAGAATTGTTGAAAGTATGAAAATAGATATAAACAAAATAGATAAAGACGAGGTTGCTGTAGCTACCTTTATCGATTGGGAAGGGTATTCGTTTTGGGATGTAAAAGACTACGATAATAAGGATACTCAAAGAGAACTGGCAGACAAACTATACAATAATGAGGCAGAATTATGCATCATGTTGCCGAAGGATGAGAAAACGATTAAGAAATTGTTTGGCAATCAATTGTGGGAGTTCTATCAAGAACATGTTACTAGAAAACAAAGGCAAAGTGAAGCTGCTAAAAAGGCATGGGCGAAGCGAAAAGCAGCAAAGGAAAAATAATGGAATTACGACCAAAAGTAGGTGTTAGTCTAATTATCAGAAAAGGCGATCAAGTTCTTATCCAAAAGAGAATAGGTAAACATTGTCATGGACAAATCGGATTCCCCGGTGGGCATTTGGAAATGTTTGAAAACTTTGAAGATGCCGCATTAAGGGAATTAGCAGAAGAAGCTGGCGATATACAAGTAACTACACCGAAGCTACTTACATGCTCAAATACCAAATTCTTTTATGAGAACAAGCATTATGTTGTTGTCTTTATGGTTTGCGATTGGGTTGGGGGCGAAGCAGAAGTAACAGAGCCAGAAAAATGTGAATATTGGATATGGTGCAAATGGGACGATCTGCTTAAAATGCCCATTATGAAAGGCATCATAGATTTAATTGATAGAGAAGTTAATCCGTTTGACGTTGAACTATAATGCAGTTGAAGGAGCATCAAGATGAATGACGAAGAAAATGACATAATTGTATTGGAGCATTATGGGGTTTTTCTGTGTTGTCTTTTAATATGCTTGATTCCATTAGTTACGTTATCAATCGTTTCAAGTGTAGATTTTGGGTCAAGTCATATATGGCCTGATATCGTTGGTGAATATGGTAATTCTAATTGGGCAACATATACTATATGGTGCATCATAGCAGTATTCATGTGTATCTTGGTGGGAGCATTAATAACATTTCTGGTCGGATTTTTTATAGGTGTACCTTCCGCATTCGTATTATATATGATTGTATTATTGTTCGCAAAAATATTTAAAATAAAACTTCCAAGAAATGGAGACTGAATAATGTGCTTAAAATATGACAAAGAACTGACAACAAGTGTGCTAAAAAGATTTGAAAAAGGTCCGATTAAGGCATATAAGGTACTTAGGATCGACAAAAAAGATGTTTGTTCTTCCTATAGTCATTTGGCTGAGACGACTTTATGGGAAGCGGGATGGAATGAATCAAATAGAAAAAATGTTCAACTCACTGCGGCAGAATTAGGACGAAAAACAATCACAAAAGGATTTCACGTATTTCTTACAAGAGAAGGTGCGAGGGAAGATTTCAGTTATTTCAACACCGGGAGTGATTCGATCTATGCTATTGTTCCTGTTTACGGTTATGCAGAGCATTTCGTAGCTGCTGGTTTTTTTGAACCGTATTCTTATGGGGGATGGCCTACAGGCAAAAAAGGAACGGTAAGTTCAAAAACTGCTGTTTTTAAAAAGCTATTGGTTAAAGAAGAAGATATAGAAAAAGCTAGGAACAAAAGGAGATAAACGATGTGTCTATTTTGCAGCAAACCGGCAACGAAAAAACTAGAAGAACGGTTCGAGAGACATAATGACACCATTACTTGTTACAAGGTATATGGTTGCGAATTGGGAACATGGGAAGGCAGAAAACGCAAAAGGGTTTTAAGGTCTTTCTTCCACAATAACAAAAAAGGTGGTTGGATAAAAAAACCTGGTATGGTAATTTCTGATCGCAGATACAAAAAGATGAATGAAGAAGAAAGAACTGCCGGGATAATTAACAAAGGCATACATGTATATCTATCAAAGAAACCTGCTGATGCTCTGTGCGCAAGATACAAAAATCACGTTGTCGTTCCAGTTAAATGCAGAAAAGAAGATTTAGTAAAAGCCTCTTTATCAATTCCTAAGTATCGTTCGGCACAAGCAGTATTTATGAAGGTCGAAATTACCCAAAAGAATTGGGATAGATTGGTAGAGAAGAAACGAATTAGATAATAAAAGGAGAATAAATAATGTGCTTATATAGTAACGAAAAAGGAACCAAGAGATTTAAAGAAAGACTTGACAGAAATGATGGTTATGTCACTTGTTATAAAGTGTATACAGCCGACAAACAGAAAAAGATTTTATCATCTATATTCAGCCCCAATTTAAAAGGCGGAATCATAAAAGGATATGGTAATGTTATTTCTACTCGCAAAAAAGCGTCAATGACCGCTGTTGAGAAAAAGATAGAGACAGTCAATAAGGGCATTCATGTCTATTCTACAAAAGAGGCTGCTCAATCTCAAGTGCAATACAACTACAAAGCAGTTGTTGTGCCTGTCAAGTGTAGAAAACAACACTTTGTGGCCGCTTCTCATCCGTCTGACTCATATTGGCTAGAAGCGGTATTTACACAAGTAGAAATTACCAAAAGAAACTGGGATAGAATTATGGGAGATAAATAATGTGTTTGTTTTACGACAAAGAAGGGACCGAAACTCTTAAAAAAAGATTCAACAAAGATGATACCATTACTTGCTACAAAGTCTATGGAGTAAGAATACAACGTCCTTATGACAATGATGGTGAAACAAAGAAATATTTAGTCAGTCCATATTTTCCTAACAAGAAAGGCAGTGTCATTGATGAGCCTCAAGTCGTCACCGCTGATAGAAGTGGAATCAAAATGACAGCGAGAGAAACAAGAAAAGGTCACGTAGACAAGGGTATTCACGTATTCGTTAATAAAAAGGCAGCGAAACACTCTGCTGCTCTTTTGTGGATTCATAAAGGAGTCGTTATGCCTGTCAAATGCAAAAAGAAAGATTTTGTGGCTGCATCTAAAAAACATAACCAATCCGCCTGGGAAGCAGTATTCAAAAGAGTGGAAATTACCCAAGAAAACTGGGACAAACTAGTGGAGAGGAAATGAAGTTAAGATAGGCGAGTACAACAAAGATGGATATGTTGTTCTTGGAACTGACCCAAATCAAAGAAAGATTACTGGGAGCATGGCTATTGAACGTGGTTTCGGCCATGTCGTCAGTATCCAATTGGTTGTATTTAATCCATTCAATTTTGACCTTAAAAGCTTATTGATTGAAGTGGGAAATGGACAAAAATTACGTCTTGATATAACCTATCATAGCAATGAGTGGACAAAAGTTAAAGTTGTAAGGATATATGGATACAAACTTATAGATACAGATTTCCTAGATATTAAAGTGATCGGAGCAGAGTAATGAAAGACGGTTATAAGACTTTTATTCAACTAGTAGAATTTCTAATAATGATTGTTTTTTGTGTTTTTCTATTCTTTGTAATATTACGTGGTTCTGATAACGTTTTGGGAATCTCTAATTTTATAAATAAAATTTATTTGGAGGGGGAACATAATTACAGAGAATCCTTGGGAAGAGCTTATGAAGAAGGGTTTATTAAAGATGAATTTGAGGGGAGAGAATGGCTAAAGTCTTATCAAGAGGAACATTTGCTGGGTTATGTGACAAGCATAGTAATACCTTTGGCAATTTTTGTTAGTTCCATTCTCTTGGCTTTTTTTTACAACAAGTAATCTTTGGAAAGCATATTTACGGTTGCCGTTTAGGAAGCCGTGGACAGGAGAATAAAAATGGGTATTATACAAAAACTAAAAAAGTGGTACGGATGTGATCCGATTAATACAAAGACACCCTCTCAAATAGTCGCGTCTATTCCAACTGTGTGGGCTAGGGTTCCTTTGGAAATTTTTGGATATTATTATGAAAATAAATCTACAGAAGAAGGAGTGGTCGATTATAAAACCATAAAGTCCGCAATGTCGTGGGTTGATAAGTTAGTATATGGTCGTGATTGCAGTATCGGAGAATTCTATACCGGAAAACCGGAGATTGATAGTCCATTATGGTATGCTTATAATTTGTTCTCGATTATGAAAGATGGAAGTGAAAAAGAAAAAATTCAACATGCTACTTTGGCATTGCTCATGTGCGAATTAGCTCATGGCGGAACAAGAATATCTTTAAAATTGGGAATGAAATCTGGTAATTTTGGGTTTGAGAAATATTCAAAACCAATTATTGAAAAACTATTCTCTGTTGGATTTCCCACGCCAGATAATGTTATGGCTGATATCATAGATTCACTGGTGAAAGAACTGAAGGAAGAAGATGGATTCCCATCAGGAGAAGAAATATATAATGACATAATGGGAAATAGCAACAGTTGATAAAAAGCGACAAAAGCGAAAAATTGATAAAAGGCTGATTAGGTAAAATAATATGAATAAACGAGAAAAGAAATTAAGTATTCGTTCTGAGAAATTCGCCATTCTTCGTGAATTACAGCAAGTAAGACAGGAATTACGCAAAGAACAGGAACATTCAATGGCGTGTCTTAAAGAGGCGAATATAGAATGTGGAAAGCGAAAAAAATTAGAGAAAGAAATTGCTAAATTGAAAATCGACAAAGAGTATGAGGAAACATTTGGATAATGAAGAATAAAGATTTTACAATTGGATGGTCTGACTTCGCAAAAGAACGAAATGTTCGTGGAAAAGGCTTCTCTTTTTCTACTTTAACGAATGATCAAGTTCTAGAATTAGTCCGTGAGAATTGGGATAAAGCGATTCCAGGCACAGGGGAAAAAGACTTAAGTAGAAAGATTCTTATTCCTGTTGATTCAGATTCGTTTTTTACCTCTACAGCCATACTTCGTGATGATATGCCATTGGCGGCGATGGTAACAAAACGTCGTCCAGAAGAAGATTCATATGTTCAGAATTTTATTACGCCCAATCAGGCGTATATGAACGATATTAAACCAGAAGAGGCTAATTTTGTGAAAATTGTTTGCTATTCTGCCGAAGCGTTGGACGAGAATAACGAACGATCTACAGATTGCGATTGGGAAATCATTGCAATCGTTGGGAGTACCGTCGAAAACGAACCAATGACACCGTTAGCTATGGCTCGTAATATGCTAGATAAAGAAGGTGGAACTAAGAGCGAATATACAGCAGAAGAATTTGCAGAAGCAGTCTATTATTGGTCACAAAGAGTTAGGATAATGGAATATAAATAAAGATATGATACCTAATTTTTCCGCCAAAAATCAAAACATCAAAGGAATAACAATGAATGAAGAAATTAAAGTAGGTAGAATAATAAGAGTATATCGTACAGATGGACAAGTAGCAGGATCACACGGAGAAATATCACATATCTGTCCAGGTGGAGAATCAGTAATCGTTCATATACCTCCAATGCAAAGCGTTAAAGTATTAGTAAAGAATATAGGTCCAGCATCACCAAGATACTTTGAAGCAGGAGAAAGACTAGATGCTCTACATAAAGCAATGAGAGATGAAGAAGAACTAGCAGAAACCAATAAACAAGAACAATTAGCAGAATATCAACGTTCAAAGATATTGTAACACTATATGGAGATATTACTGACAATCGTTGCTATAGGATTACTGTTCCTCGCTCTTGCTATGATTATGGAAGGAAGTGAACAACTAAAATTTCATGGCAAGAGTGGTAGGAACTTCATTCTAGGGGGAATAACGATACTTATTGTATGCACTATATTAATAATAATTGTGGTAGAATAACCAATTTTTCCGCCTATAATCAAACCAAACCAAGGAGAAATCAATGAGCAATAAAGTAGTATTCGTGTCCAGTGAGTCAGGAGACTGGCAAGGTGTATATGTAGATGGAGTATTAAAGAGAGAAGATCATGTATTATGTATAAGTGATGTCCTCTCTATATTAGATATATCAGTTGAACAGATAACAGTAAGTGAAGAATGGTTCGGAGAAGAAGTATCTATCCTCCCGAAAACATTAAAAGAAATACCTAAAGATAAAGTATTGTAACACCAAATAAGGAGTATATCATTATGTCTTACCATTCTAGCTTTACATGGGAATTTGAAGATGAAGTTACTGATGAACTGATAGACGAACTTGTATATGGTCTTAAAGAGAATAAACTGTATAATGAGGATGGTAAATTTGCATGTGGCTGCTATATGACAATCACAATGGCAGATATGCTGATAGACAACATCGGAGCATTCTTAGATAAAGAAGATAAAGAAAGAACGCTAGAAGAAGCAAAACTCTTTGCAGATCAGGCTCCAAAACCTGAAAAGATACTCGATATGGTGGTTAAAGTGGCTGCAAAATTAAATGTTAAAATAGGGTGAAATAAGAGCATTTATAACACCATTTTGAGATATATTGGCGACATTATATAAGTTTGCTATTTTTCTGGATATAGCTGTTTTATAACACCGAATAGGAGTATATGATAAATGTTGTTTTTTTCTGGATACGTACAATTGATAAAAGAAGAAAACTTCTGGATACGACCAGCGTTTTTATTACATAAAATACCCCAATGAAATCTGAACATAAACTTTTAAATTATTATAACACCAAATAGTTATTTTTAATATCAATAATAGATATTTCTATAATGTAGTATGGCAGAAGAAGAGAAGAAATCAGTTAAAACTGTTGGTGATTTACGCAGAATGCTTCGTTATTCAGAAGATGAGGAACCTCTTGTATGTTATGTTGTAGAGGGTGACAATGATATTGATTTAGATTGTAGTTGTGCTACTTCTACTGCTGGTGGTAGAGCCACAATATTATGGTTTAAATATAAGGATAAATAATGGATAAAGTAGATAAATCACGTAGAGCATTTCCTCGTGCTGCTGCTAGATATAAGTTTGCTGATCAGATGTTAATAAAGAGGGGTAAATAATGACTACAGGAGCTATTATAGCACTATTTGGATGTATTTACATTTCAAGTGTATTTTGTAATTATTTCTTAGTCCGCGAAAATTTTAAGAGGGATACAGGTCCAAGTTGGACCTTAAGAGACAGGTGGATATGCATAGGCGTATCATGCTTAAGTCTTATTGTAACATTGATGATGTTGTGGGATTTATTAATAATGAATATTGGCAAGATGGGACCAATTGATTGGGATAAGGAAGTAAAGTGGTAAAAAGATATTTATACGGGGGGAAAACATAGTTTTTGCATGAATGTGGATTTTTGGGCTAGAAACAAACGTTGCACCAAATACGCCTAGTAGAAAGATATTTCTTCGGGGGGAAAAGTAATCTTTCTGCGTTTTTGAGCTAATAATGGAGGTTTTAAAATGACGCTAGCACTAGTTATAGTAGGATATTTAGTATGTTGTGTATGTTCTTATTTATTGGGAAAACATACGTTGTTACGTAATTTACCTTCGTGGAAGATCAGTGATAGACGACAAGCTATAATTTTAAGTTTGTTTGGTCCTATATCTTTAATAGCAGTAATTGCGTTTTTCCTATCAGAAGTATCAGAACGAAATGATGGACCAGCCAGATGGTAAGGAGACGATAATGTTACCTTTTTTGATTTTAGTTGCAATACATATTATGTTGGGAATTTGTGCTTATTTATTGTTGAAAAAAGATCATGATAAAGACGGTTATGATTGGACACAAGGGGATAGATTCTTTGCTTTGATGGTATCCGCCATGGGTGGTATCGGTTTGGTCATAGCTATCGTATGTTATTTTTTGAATGATGACGGACCAGCAGGTTGGTAATAAAAGAAAACGGCACTATATAGCACCGTTTTCGATTTTGTTGCACCGAATGTATTATTTATTTGGGAATAACTTCTACTACAGGTTCTACCACTTCAATTGCTTGAAGAGCAGTTAGTTCGGCATCGATCAGTTGTTTTTTGCCTTCTAGATAGGTGATCCTACGGTCTTTACGTAGGGCACTGATATCGATAAGAATCTCATCTAATTTAGGCATAAGAGCATCTAAATCGGATGACAATTCTGCGACACCTTGCAATTTTAGAATATTGTTCCGTATTGCTGAAAGTCGTAGATATTGTCCTTTTGGAATCATTTTTTTCTCCTAGTTAAAGTTAATGTTGTCCAGTGACTGAAAGGGTTCTTGTACTTTCGCATGTCTTGTGGACTTAATAGTATTATATTGTTTATTTATCGGAAAAATCCCTGGTGAAGGATAGAAAGTTTATAATTGTGGAATGGCCAAATGTAATTATGATATGGGTATAGATTTTGCGGCGATTTCTAAATCGATGGAAGAGGATCATAAACGCAAAGAAAAAGAGAGTAAAAAGTTTGCATCTATGATCAGTGGTGGTCCTGTTATTATCGATGGATATTTATATACATATATTGGTGATGGATGGGTGTCTAAAATCGACGACAATACAAATAAAGTAGTTGATCATATAAAAAAAGCAGATTTTATGAAGTTGGCCAAATTAACAGCTAAAAAGTCTGAAAATGTCGATAATAGTGATATGAGAAATATCACGAGTATACGGCAATATGCCAAAAGAGTTGATGATATCTTAAGCAAACCACGGAATTGGATGCAACAAATTCAGAAGCATATAAAAGCCATGGAGACGATGGATGAGGATGTTGATGAATTCGTTCGAGAAGAGATGGAATATAATTTTAATGAAGCTTTAGATAATTTTAACTCTCTTTATGATAAAATGGAACAGGTTGCTAGAATTGCTAAGGAGCTAGTTGGAAGACCAACTCCCAAGAACGAGCGGACATTGAAAGCAATCGAGGAAAAAGTGGACCAAAAGATGGAAGAGATGACGGCTGAACCCGTGAGGACTGAAGTTAAAGGACCAAAAAAGAAACGTTTGGCTCAGTGGCATCGATAGTTTATTCGGGACATAATTGTGGTATCCCGACAATAAAATAGATGATTTGAAATGGTCTTTTTAAATTCGGGACGGCTTAAATGCATCCCGAATAATTAGTAAAAATAAAAGGAGGAATTTAATTCCTACTTATCGTAATTAATAGTATTGGAGCTTTACGATGACGATTTTTTGGAAAATTCTTGTTGGCATGTTGATAGTATTGATAGCATAGATATCCCGACAAAATAAAAGTTTTAATAAAGTAGTTGAAAAGTTGTTCCGATGACTATAATGTAGTGAGGATTGATTCATAAAGGAAAGTTACTATGGCTAAGACAAGAATACATACATTTGATAATAACGTCTGGCCCATTCGCCCATTTGGGGAGAATGACCGGTAATTTTCTGTTAATATATAATAAGCAGAAAAAGGGCCGGTCAAATGACCGGCCCTTTTTTCGTTGTACATATTTGGTGATGAGACTGAATGATATACTTTGATAAATGAATACGGGAACATGGTGACTATGGTGTAATCGGCAGCATGGGAGGTTGTGAGCTTCTCGGTGCCAGTTCAAATCTGGTTAGTCACCCGTTAAGAAGTTAGTAAGTTGGATCGTTGAGGATTTGACTGTTAAAGTTGATAAGTAAATATAGAATATGCGGGCGTAGCTGAATTGGAGCAGCGGTGGCCTACGAAGCCATGTCATTATGTAGGTTCGAGTCCTACCGTCCGTAGTTAATATTTTTACATTTTTATTAAGAAGGATTTTCCGAACCTTTATAGTATTATATATAACAGAGGTTTGAATTATGAAAAGAGATATTAAACATAATTGGAAAGTTATTCAAAAATATTATAGTGATGGGCATACCTGGAAGGAATCTGCTATAAAGTTTGACATCACTGAATCAAGTATTAGATATGCCTTAAAACAAAAAGAATTGATTAGTCATCATTCTAAAAAAGAAACAGGGAAATTGATTTCTGAAAAACTTTCAAAAATTATGAAAAAAGTCCATGAAGAAGGGAGACATCCTGGTTGGTTATCTGTTAATCTTAATAAAGAAAACAGGACATATGCTGAACAATATTTTTTGGATATGATAAATTTTAATAAAAAGATATTTAATAAATGGACTATTTTAGAAAAAGTACAATTTAGTAAATATGTTTTAGACTTTGCAATATTAGAATTAAAATTAGATATAGAAATAGATGGGCAATTTCATATTACAGACAAAAAAACTATTGCCAAAGATAAAAAACGTAATCGATTTTTATTAGAACAGGGTTGGCGTGTATTTCGTATAGGATGGCCTGAACTTAAAGATAATAGAGAAAAAATTATTAAAGAATTGTGTGAGTTTATACAAACAATTGACATAGAGGATGATAGTGAGATCAATATCGTTATAAAAAAAGATATTGGTTTTATACGTTGTTTTCGTGCGGCTAATTTTATTATCAATCCAAAACGTAAACTTAAAAAGTTTAAAACTAAAGTTGATTATAATAAATACAGGAAAGAGAATTATATTCCTAGAGAAAATACAAGAAAAGTTAGAAGACCAAGTAGTCAACAATTATTAGAAGATTTAAAAACAATGTCGTATTGTGCTGTAGGAAGAAAATATGGTGTTTCTGATACATGTATTAGAAAATGGTTAAAGTATTATAAAAAACAAAAACATACGCCTATGGTGTAACAGCAGCATGGAAGATTCCAAATCTTTTGGCGAGGGTGCAAATCCTTCTAGGCGTGGTCATGAGTAGTGTAGTAGTGGCACACCACCCCTATTAGGGTGGCAGCATAGGTGCAAGTCCTGTCTCGTGAGTTTCGTGCGATGGTGTAATATTAGCACACTGCCAAGTAGGGCAGGAGTAAAGGTGTGAATCCTTTTTGCACGACAAGGGCTGGTAGTTTAACAGGCAAAACACTCGACCGATAATCGAGAGAGTGGCGGTTCAAGCCCGCCTCGGCCTATTTGTTTCGACGATGGTGATGGAAGTTATCCTTATAATGTTGTTTCATAACATTAAGAAAGGATATACTATGAAAAGAATGGTTTATATCATTGGTTCTTTGGCCAATCCACAAATCCCCATCATCGGCAATAAATTACGTAAAGTATTCCCAGATTGGGAAATATTTGATTCTTGGTATTCGCCTGGTCCCGAAGCGGATGAATATTGGAGAAAGTATGAAAAAGCTAAGGGTGTCACTTATAAGCAGGCACTGAAAGATTGGTCAGCGACTCATATTTTCGAATTTGACAAGTATCATATTGAGAGAGCCACTGATGTTGTAATGGTTATGCCATGTGGCAAATCGGGTCATTTAGAGCTTGGTTGGTCGTTAGGCAAGGGCAAAAAGGGTTATGTATTATTTGATAAAGAACCCAAGAAATGGGATATTATGTATCAGTTTGCCACAGATGTATTTTTTGACTTTGATGAGCTTGTAAAGGAATTGAAAAAATAAGTTATATGTAAAACACGGAACGTGGGAAAGCTTGGTAATCCGTCCGGTTTGGGACCGGAAAATCGCCAGTTCGAATCTGGCCGTTCCGATTTGAAGTATTCTTCAAAACGAGTTGTTCCGATAAAAATATTGGAACTACAAGTTTGAAAGGAGTATTTCAATGAAATCAATTAATTTAGATGATGTTGAAAATTTAGATGAAATTATCAAAGACAGTTATTCTTGTACAGAAGTAGCAAAGAAAATTGGGCACACATCGATAAGTGGTCAGTTGATCAAAAAAATACGTAAAGAGATTTCATCGTTTGATACTAGTCATTTTCGCAAAAATGGTAAAAGTACAGTAAGATATCAAACAATAGAAAAAAAATGTCCTGTATGCGGTAAAAAATTTAAAACTCAAAAAGGACATGTCAGAGAGAAAAAGACTTGTTCTTATGCATGTTCTAACACTTATTTTAGATCAGGTCCACAAAATGGAAATTGGAATAATGATGCTTACAGAACTACTTGTTTTCACCATCATGAAAAAAAATGTATAATATGTGAAGAAGATAAAATTGTTGAGGTCCATCATTACGATGGAAATAATAAAAATAATGATTTTATGAATTTAATTCCATTATGTCCTACTCATCATCAATATATGCATAGCAGATATATTGTAGAGATTAAAGATAATGTTGATGCGTTTGTGTCCAATTGTAGCACCAACAAGCCCGTATAGCTCAGATGGCTAGAGCAAGCGCCTTACATTTCAAGTATATAGTGCTAATCGGTCCCTTAGCTCAGTTGGAAGAGCGCTCGTTTTACATGCGAGAGGCCACTGGTTCGAACCCAGTAGGGACCATTTGCTAAAGTTTTCGAACCACTTTTCCGAACCCTATATATAGGTTTTATAACAGCGAGGGTTCGAAATGAAAAAACAAGAAAAAATCAAAGCAAGGAAACTTCGTAGAGAAGAGGGTTTATCAGTTAAGAAGATAGCCAAAGAATTAAGTGTTTCTCCTAGTTCAGTAAGTTTGTGGGTTCGTGATATAAAATTGTCTGATGAACAAAAAGCTCGACTTATCAATAACCACGGTGTAAAACTTGGACAAATTCATGGTTCTAGGCGAGTGGCGGAATTAGCAAAGGCAAAAAGAGAAGAATATCAAAAACTTGGAAGAGATGATGCTAAAAAGGGTAATATCCGCCATTCATCTTGTTGCATGTTATATTGGGCAGAAGGTAATAAATCGAGAAATATGATTAGAATGTCCAATACCGATGTTAGACTTATATCTTTTTTTCTAGATGGATTAAAAGATAATTTTAATTTGAAAAATGAAGATTTTTCAATATATATTAATTGTTACACCAATAATGGTATAACACTAGAAGAAATAGAAAATTATTGGTTGAAAAAATTGTCTTTGCCCAAAAAATGTTTAAGAAAAAGTGTTATCAATAATTATCCGAATTCTAGTAAGCGTATGAAACAAGGTAAAACACCATATGGTTGTTGCTATCTTACTCTTTGTCGTACAGATATAGTTCAAAGAGTATATGGGGCAATTCAAGAATACGCTGGATTTCAGGATAATGTTTGGATAGAATAAATTTGTTGGGATCAAAGTGTTACGGTAGCACGTTTGGTTGTCGACCAAGCAGTCGGGGTTCAACTCCCCGTGGTCCCGTTTTTACCGCGTGCGGCCCGTGGTCGGGCAGGGCGTCTTATAAGCGTTTTTATCCCCAGATTAGGGAACGGTTTAGGTTCGATTCCTAACACGCGGAGTGTCGCTCCCGAAGTTCATATAGTTGAATGTGTCTTTGGTATAGATAAGGTAGTGGGTGCAAATCCTACCGGGAGCTTAGTTATTCCTGGATCGCATAATGGTATTGCAGCACGCTGTTAACGTGCCGGGCGTAAGCCTATCTAGGTTCGAATCCTAGTCCAGGAGTTGAGGAATAAAAAATGCAATTAAAGTTATCAAAACGCGATTTTAAGGTATTTATTGATGCATTAGAGAATCCGCCAGCACCAAATGATAAATTGCTTCGAGCAGCAAAGCACCATGAGAGGTTAGTGGACCCCTCAAAGTAATGATAGGATGTCACGAGGGGTTAAATTAAACCCCTCCATACGAGGATAGGTTGTATAGAGAGGTAACTTAGACCCCTCGTGGAGATATAAGGTTGTTTCGAGGGGTGTAAGGAACACTGGTCGTAAGGTATAGTAAAGTTGTGCCAGTTAAGCATAGACGGCGATGTACGGGTCTTGTAATCCCGGGAGTAGGGTTCAAGTCCCTAAACTGGCTTAAAACGCTCTTGTAGTTTAAATGGTAGAACACTTGATTCGTACTCATGAAATCCCAGTTCGATTCTGGGTGAGAGCTTAATTTTGGGGTCGTAATTCAATTGAAAGAATACTTCGCTTGCACCGAAGAGGTTGTGGGTTTGAGTCCCACCGGCTCCAGTAAGATTTGCATTGCAAAGAAGGAATTCTCCAAGATATATAGAACTATAATATATCTAAAAAGGAGAATAAAATGGAAGAAATTTGGCTTTATGGTTATGGAACTCGTAGAAGAGGAAAGAAAAGTATATGCAAACAATGTAGAGAAGAATTCATAGACAGATTAAAAGGGACTAAGAAATTTTGTAGTAAAAAATGTGCTAGTCGTGCTGCCACCAATAGGATAGACCTTGTATGTGAATTATGTGGAATATCTTTTGAAAGGGCGATGTCCAACTTATCAAACTCTAAATCAGGTTTATATTTTTGTTCACGAAAATGTAAAGAAAAAGCTCAAAAATTAGATACAAAACAATCTAAATTTAAAGCGATACGACCATCTCATTATGGATTGGGTAATGGAAAATATGATTATAGAGCTAGATTATTTGAACAAAATAAAGATAGATTAGAATGTGTTGGATGCAGAGAAACAAAGATGTATTTATTGACGGCTCACCATATAGATGGAAATAGAAATAATAATTTGTTAAATAATTTAGAAATTGTATGTCATAATTGTCACGCTAAAAGACACATGAAATATGAAAAAGATGTTTGGAGATGGGATTTACATTCTTTGACATCTCGTGATAAATTAAAAGAACTTTAAATTTACCAAGGCAGCCCGGTAAGGTCAGAGGCGCATGGCTGTTAACCATGTTGAATGCAAATTCTTCGTAGGTTCGATTCCTACCCTTGGTGTTAGTTGCCCTTATAGTCTAGATGGCCGATGACGCGAGACTCTCGATCTCGAAACTCGGGTTCGAATCCCGATAGGGGTATTTGCGGACGGTGGGTGTTAAAGGTATGCACGGGAGAGTGAAGCCCTCCAGGAATCCGTTCAATTCGGATACCGTCCAGTAAAGGATTAATTAATTTATTTCGATATTTAATATTGAAAGGAAAAATATTATGCCAAATAAAGATAAGACGGGGCCAGAAGGTAAAGGGAAGCTTACAGGAAGAGGATTAGGACCATGTTTAAGTAAAGCTCAAGAAAAAATCTTAGGTTTATTAGGTCTTGGTGGAAGACGACATAGACGTTTGCGAGATGGTGGTGGAGAAGGTAAGGGGCCGGGTTTGAGACGCGGCCTTGGACGTAAACATCGCGGTGGTGAATAATCATTTAATTTATTTCAATATAGTTGTTCTATAATGTAGTACAAGCATTACAACGTAATACAAGCACCATTAGTGTTTAACGGCTAGCACATGACTCCTCCAAAGTTAAAGTATGGGTTCAAATCCCTTATGGTGTAGTAGAACAAGCCCTAGTAGCGTAGCCTGGAGACGCGTTCGGCTTCTAACCGAATAAACGCGGGTTCGAATCCTGCCTGGGGTATTAAGAAGGAGAGACAAAGATGAAATTAACTGGGAAAGTGCTGATAGCACACAGAGAATCCAAGGATGGTTCTGACGTAGTTATGTTATGTGGATCATTTAGTCCCAATATGGATGTAAAAACTTTATTGGGCGATAAATTTAACATTGGTCTTCTCAGTATCGAAGTACAAGAAGGATGTGTTGTAGAGGCTGAGAAGCATCTCTCACCGGAAGACTTCCTGGAAAATATGGATGATTTTGATTGGAAAGAGGTTCTTGCTAAAGGCAAAAAAATTGGCTAAAATAAATGAACATCAAAAGAAGACGACGAAAAGGTATCGTGACAATTACGATTTAATTTTCGGCAAAAAAAGCATCAAATCTGTGCAAAAAAGAGCCGGAAAGAGGCAACTGAAGTTAACTGGTATGGTAGCTCAGTTGGTAGAG
>Ga0233437_1000760_pt1 | contig 68179 bp, 61 predicted proteins | sample SI_122_August201_FD_182714 | JGI IMG/M metagenome (GOLD analysis project Ga0233437, IMG submission 182714) | Seawater microbial communities from Saanich Inlet, British Columbia, Canada - SI_122_August2016_200_MG | ecosystem: Environmental > Aquatic > Marine > Inlet | place: Canada: British...
ACAGTTGGTTGGTCGGCATGGTTTTCTCCTGATAACGTGTTTCGCAAAACAACTTTACCCGGTTTTACCTGTCGATCAACCTATTCATTTGTTAAACTGTCTGGTGGCTAGGAGCGATTTATTCTTCTTCTTTGAGATGACTACCGTAAGCGTTCTGATGCTCTTGCATCTGGGTATGCTCTCGGGGGCAAGAAAAACAATTGATTATCTTTTTGAAGAGAAACCCAATGACAATACCCAGCCACAAAAGCAACATTAAAAACGAACCCCCGAAGATAATGCTTCGGGGGTTTTAATCATCTGTTACTGGAGAAAAAATGCTCATTATCATCAGTGATCTTCATTTGGGAGACGGCACTTGTGGACATTCTATTTCCTCCGACGCCTTCTATGTTTTCGCAGAACGCCTCGATGAAATGGCGATGCGCGCCTCATGGCGAAAAGATGGCAGTTACCGCCCCATTAAGAAAATAGAGATCATTCTCCTGGGCGATATTCTCGACCCGCTCCACTCCACTCTTTGGCTTGACACAAAACTGGATACTCCCAAATACACCCGCCCGTGGACAGATCAAAAAAAGCCAGCTTATGCTGAAAAACTTAAAGAAATCACACGCGCAATCTTAAAAGAAAATGCAGATGCTGTGCAAGTTTTACAAGAATTAGAGGTGGAAATCCCTCGTAAATTGGCTTCTCAGCGCGGATGGGAAGAAAGCAAAGATCTGATAAAAATTGAGACCCATCTGCACTATATGATCGGGAATCACGATTGGTATTACGGAATCCCCGGTACGCCCTTCGACGAGATACGGGCTGAGGTCGTGGAAGCTTTGGGCTTATCTCAAGATTCTTCCCCTTTCCCCTATCGCCCCGAAGATAACGATGATTTGGCGAAAAACCTCGCAGCCTATAAGGTTTATGCTTTGCACGGTGATTGCTATGATAAATTCAATTATGATGCAAAAAAAGGGCGCATCAACTCCGCTCTGGGGGATGTTTTTACGATAGAAATGCTCAACCGCTTTCCTCTCGAGGTTGAGAAACGCTTACCTTCAGTCCCGCCCGAGATGATCGATAACTTGAGAGAGATCAGCCATGTTCGCCCAGCTTTGGCAACCTGGCTTTGGGTGAGTAGCCAGATAAAGCATAATAATCTTCCTAATAGTATGCAAGATAAAATCAAGCAGCTATGGGAACAAATTGGCGGTGATTTTCTTAAGCTAGAGGTGGTACGGGATGCCGATGAGATTTTCAAATTTGATATAGTTGACCAATTAGAAATAGCTTTACAAATTTCAAAACGAACCCCCGTTAAAACAATTAACGACTTGCTTCTATGGATTCAAGAAAAGTTTTGGGGCGGAGAAATTTCCTATGCAAAGAAGGCTTTAGACGAGCCTGCTTTTATCAATAAAGACGCCCTCTATATCGTCTATGGGCATACCCACCACCACGAAGTTGTTCCGCTCGATACAAGCGAAAGCCGTACAAGATATGACGATCAACTCTACTTCAACGCTGGCACATGGCATACTTATTTCGACCTCGCCATCCACAAACCCTATGAGCAAAAATTTGTCCCTTATCAGGTTGTTAGCTACCTTGCCTTTTATAAGGATGACCAACGTAGAGGCCATCGCTTTGAAACACTATCGGGGATATTTTCATAAAGCGAGGGGATGAAGAACTGCACCACGCTTAATTTGGGCTTGTTTCCGTTAAATAAAAACTTCCGAAGTCTTCAAGACTTCGGAAGTTTTGCTTTCATCAACTTCGACATTCATCACAAGGGCATAATGCCCGCAGAAAATGCCAGTTATAAATTCCGTAGTCGTGACCATCCTCCCATAAAATGGAAATCCCATAAGAACCTGTTGCGACGACATCTTTGAGCCGTGTTTCTTTTGTATCTGTTATCGGCATATCAAAAATTTCGGCATCTGGTTCGCCGCCCATATTATCATGCCCGCCGCGACATTCGGCGCAGGGACAAGCTGCGCGTAGCAATGAGAAAGCATAAATGCTGATATGACCATCATTCCAGGTGAGAGACATTTCTTTCTTTGTTTTATTTGCATCGAGTGCTGTTGGTTTTAGCTTCATTAATAAATCCTTGTTTTTGTATTAGGGTGAAGAGATTGCTTCGAGAAAATCTGAAGCTGCCCAGCCAGCGCGGGTATCGTCGTAGGGGGCACTCAGATACCACCAAGTATAACCATCCAGCTCTTGGGGGCCGTCAATGATCTCGAAGATTTCGGTATCAAAGCCGAGAAAAAGATGTTCGCCATTCAAGCCGGGCGTTGCGCGTAAGCGGAGGCCTTCGCCATCTGTGCCGCTGATCTGGGCAAATCCATTTAACGAGAGTGCGCCGGGGACCGGAGTTGCTGTTCCCATAGCGGGATCATGTGTAGGCGTCGGGACGATTCGGGGCGTTGATGTGGGGCCGGGAATCACTGTAAGGGCGGCAAGCTGCCAATCTACCTCATCTGTTTGGGGGGCGGAAAAGCCTAATCCCATTAAAAAGATGAGTAAAAGCAAAAACGCAGCTACACCGAATGCGCCCAAAACAACCCAACGATTTATAAGTTTCACGCGATAGGCTCCTGCGAAAGTGCATCGAGCGCGTTGGGGGGCATGAGAACGCGCAGGGCGCGCTTTTGAACGCTGATCTCTGCAACTTTGGTATCGAAGCGTGGCTCACCATCGGTTTGGATGGCGAAGTCGGTATCTGCTTCCATGCGTAATTTGCTAAAGGAAATGCGGCGCGTGTGGGCAGAGTTGATATGCCGCCCGCCCCACATTTCAAAGACCGGGCGCAAGGCGTCAGCCATATTATTCCCCGTAAAAAGCCAGAGATCAAAGATGCCGTCGTCGAGCATCGCATCGGGGGAAAGGTTTGTTAGCCCACCCATATAATGACGAATATTATTGACCACGGCAAGAATATAATGCCCTTCAATCTCTTCTCCATCTGCCCAAATGCGGAGCGATACACCACGCCAGGTTGCAGCTGTTAACAGGATGGATGCCGCATACTCGGATGCGGTGAAGAATTTTTCGAGTCGAAAACGCGGTTCCGCCTTTTGAACGGAGAGCGCATCTAGCCCTAAGCCTGCCCACATTAAAAAGGGCTGTTGGTTGCATACCCCAACATCTACCGCATAGATGGGTGCCTCGGCAAGGAGTTTTGCATTCTCTTCAAGAGCGTTGCGCGCGATCCATGAATAGGGCTGCATGCCCAATTCCTTACCCCAAACATTTGCTGTGCCTGCCGGGAGGATCCCGAGCGCGGTTTTCGTGCCGACTAATCCGCTGGCGATTTGCCCAATGGTGCCATCCCCCCCTACAGCGAAGATGGCGTCGATACCCTTCGCCGCGGCAGATGTCGCTAACTCGGTAGCATGTTCACCTGAGCGCGTCTCGGCGGAATCCACATCCCAACCCGCCGTACGCAGGGCACGCTCTGCGGAGGGAATTGACGGAACGACAGGAAATCGTCCCGCGGCTGGATTATAGATAATTTGGGCTGTACGCATCGGGAATGTGGGTTTTAATCTTCTGGAGTAGGTGTCTGAGAAGGTTTGGGTGTCTTTGTTGGTGTGGGACCTTCAGTACTGGTAGGTGTTGGTGTATATAATGCGCCGAGATGTTCGCGAGCTTCTGCGCGCATATAGCCAAGTTCAGCGTTAAAAGGCATATCAAGAATAGCTTCCCAATCTTCGAGGGCAGAGCTGATATCTTCGCGCCCTTCGTGGCAGGTTGCACGCCAATAGTAGATGAGGGCTTCTTCGCGTTCAGTTTCAACAAGCGGGCGGGTGCGTTCTACCTGAAGGTAGCAATCGCCATAATGATCGACAAGGATATGAGCTTGCGCCAGAGAAATGCTGGCTTTGAAAGAATCGCCAAGGAAGCGATTTGCTTTGTCGAGATCGTCAATCGCATTTTCGCCATCTTTGAGTTCAAGATAAGAAAGACCACGATAGAGATGAGCTATGCCAGAACGCCGATCAAATTCAATAGCAAGATCGAGGAGTTCGATGGCTTTCTCGTAATCCTCTTCTGCATAATATGCGCCACCGATGATGCCATAGGCTTCGGCATTTTCTTCGTCGTAGATAACGTAGGTTTTTAAAACTTCGGTTGCTTTATCAAGTTGACCATTTGCTTCGTAGAGTTGCCCAAGCAAGAGATAAGATTCAAGGTGGGTGCGGTCAAGCTCCAGAGCTTTTTCTGCTGCGCTGAGAGCGTCTTCAAGCTCTTCTTGCGCCCAATAGGTTTTTGCAAGGTTGATATAAGCGAGCGCAGAATTTGGGGCAAGGCGAATGCTTTCTTCGAGGTCTACAAGAGCGTCTTCATAGTTTTTCTGCCCAAAAAAGTAAATTGCTCGCTCAAGATAAGATTCGGCAAAGAAGGGGTCTTTTTTGATGGCAGTATCAAGCGTGGAGCGAACATTACTCGCCCCGCCAACATAAGGAAGAACGCGCGCTTTCCCTAAATAAGCGGCACCAAAATTTTCATCAATATCGATAGCTTTTTGGTAGGCGGTGAAGGCTTTGGAGTTTTCCCCCAAAAATCTATGGGCTTCACCGATATAGTAATGAGGGTCGGCACTTTCTGGCTCAAGAACAACGATTTGTTCCATTGCGCTAATCAACGCTTCCCAATCTTCATCTCTATAAGCTGCTTTGACGGCGTTCGCGTAATCCCTTGCCTGAATAGCACGTGGTGTATCCACATATAGCGGTGTTGGGGTATAGGTCGCGTCAAGCAAAGCTGAGAGGGGGGTGGGGCCAACGAAAGCTTGTGTATTGACGGGTTTTGCATTTAAAGCGGTTGGCGTGGTCGTATAGGTTGGTGAAGGACCGGGCGTGATTGTATTCGGGCGGGATACTTTATTGCGTTGCGAAAGACCAAAGATGGCGAATCCGATGATGCCAACGACGCCGACCATAATCCCAACCAAACGAACGATGGGGTTAGCGACCAAGCCTTTGATCCCGGTTTCTTTCTCTTCTTCCTCTTTCTGAGCGAGTTCTTCCTCCCACAGGCGGGGATTATCAAGTGGAAATGGCTCAATGCTCTCATCTGGTGGCATCACACCGAGCAGCACCAATCCGCGTTTGGCGGCGGCATTTTCCGGGTCAGCACGCAGGGCGGTTTGCAGCGCATAGATACGCTCTTTTTGAGTTTGGACAGCTGCGCTCATCCAGACCCAATAAGTGGCATTATGTTGGTCCGCTTTAAGCAGGCGCGTCAATAAATCTTTTGCCTTTGCCTTATCCCCCAAGCGGATCGCTTCAATTGCATCGGTAAGCATGGTGTCTTCAGCCATGGCTTGAGTTTAGCACAGGGTCGGTGTAGGGGCAAGTTTCTTCATTTTTTGGATAGGAAGAAAGGAACGCGCGCGATTTTGGCTTGCTCCCCTTTAACCTACATTTTCACATCTTCATCCTTTTCTGGAAAAAAGTTCTCACTATAAAATGTCATAACTCTGTAACAAGCTTTGGGCATACTATGGTCAGAAAGTTGATCAACACCCTATTTCAAACAGATAATTTAAGGAGAAAAATAATGTTCAAAAAATTAGTCCTCCCCATACTAGGCGTACTGCTCGTCTTGAGCATCGCATTTGGCGCAAGTTCCGTTTTTGCAAATGAAAGTGACCCACCCGCTGATGCGTGGATGGAAGATGGCGATTTCCCTGATTGGTTCACCATTGCAGGCGAAGCTCTAGGCATGGACGATGACGCGCTCTGGATAGCCCTCGAAGATGGCAAGACAATTGCCGAAATTGCTAAAGAGAAAGGCGTTGACACGCAAATAATCGTCGATGCGATTGTTGTTGCAGAAAAAGCCTTCATTAAAGAGTTTGCAGGCTCAGAAGATTTCACCCAAGAAGAAATTGACGAATGGCTTGAAATACTCCCCAAAGAAGCAAAAGCCTTCGTTGAAGAAAGCATGGATTTTGAAGAATTTGAAGGCGATGACTGGTTCGTAATTGCAGGCAAAGCCCTCAATATGGATGAAGACGCTCTCTGGGAAGCCCTTGAAAGCGGGCAAAGTATTGCCGATGTAGCCAAAGCACAAGGTGTTGCTCAAGAACTAATCGTGACCGCTATCATTGCCGCAGAAAAGGCCTATATTGACGAAATGGTCACCGAAGGCGACTTAACGCAAGAAGAAGCGGATGAGTGGCTGGCTACCCTCGATGAAGGAGCAAAATACTTCGTTGAAGAAAGCATGGGTTTTGAAGAATTTGAAGGCGTAGATTGGTTCACCCATGCAGGTGAAGCCCTCAATATGGATGAAGATGCACTCTGGGAAGCACTTGAGAGTGGCCAAAGCATCGCAGACTTGGCAAAAGCACAAGGCGTTGCGCTGGAGAAAGTCACCGATGCTATTCTCACTGCCGAAAAAAACTACACTACCGAATTGCTCGCAGATGGCACAATCACTCAGGAAGAAGCAGATGAGTGGAACGGAATGCTCGCCGAAGAACTCGAATCCTTTGCCAACGAAAGCTGGGATTGGAAAGAAGAAGCTGAGTAAATCATCCGGCAAACTTAAGATAAGATATAGACCTGACAAGTTTTCAAAACCTGTCAGGTCTTATCGCTATTTTTCCAGCAAATTTCTGGAGTATCCATGCCCCAAACCATCCTCATCATCGAAGACGAAGCCCGCATCGCGCACTGGGTACGAGAGTATTTTGAGCAAGCCGGCTTTCGGGCGTTAACCGCCGCCGATGGCTCAACAGGATTGAGTATCGCGCAGACAGAAAACCCCGATCTGGTCATACTCGATTTAATGCTCCCGAGCATGGATGGGATGGAGGTCTGCCGCAACCTGCGCCAAGATTCAGATGTGCCGATCATCATGCTCACTGCCCGAGGCAAAGAACCGGATCGCATACTTGGATTGGAGTTGGGTGCCGATGATTACGTTGTCAAGCCATTCAGCCCTGGGGAACTAGTCGCCCGTGCACGCGCAGTCTTACGCCGCGTAAACGGTGAAGCCAGCCAAGATGAAACGATCACAAGCGGTAACATCCAGCTTGATTTGGCATCTCATAGCTGCACAGTCGATGAGCAGCCCATAGAACTCAGCCGTACCCAATTTGCAATTTTAGCGAGCTTCATGCAAAACGCTGGGCGCGTACTTTCGCGCTACCAAATACTAGAATCCGCTTTTGAAGGCGACTACAGCGGGTACGAACGCACCATTGATGTCCACATCCGTCGCTTGCGAAAAAAGATAGAGAAAAACCCCGCCAACCCTGAGCATATTCTGACCGTTTTTGGGGTTGGGTATAAATTTGAATAAAGAGCATATTGCATAAAACGTATTGCGTAATGGTTAGCCTAAAGGATACCCTCGCGATACACGTAATACGAAATACGTTTTACGTTTCACGGAGAAACCATGTTCCAAAGCCTACGCTGGAAAATCATCGGAGCCTTTGCTCTCACAATCTTGCTCACCATCATCCTGAGCGGCGCATTTTCGGTGTGGACGACTGCATCTCGTTTTGATGTGCTCGTCACGAGCGAGGGGCTATATCAGGCAGAAGAAATTGCGCCCTTCATTCAAGCAAATTACGCCATCGCTGGCAACTGGAAAAATCTCGACAAGCTTTTCACAGCCTACCCAGAAACAGGCACGCCACCCGCTTTATTTGAAGAGCTCTGGTACAGCGATATAGATTGGATCAAGATCACAGCGGACGAACTAGATGTTGACGAAGAAACACTCTTCGGTCAATGGGAGCAAGCCCAAAGCCTGGCAGCGGTGGCGGAAGATCGGGGCATTGACCCAAACTTTTTAGTACGCGCCATTGTTGAAGCCGAAGAAGATGTTATTAGCGAAGCCATCCAAAATGAAGAAATAACAGCATCAGAAGCGACCGAAATATCCACCTGGATGGCTGAAAATGCGGAGAATTTTATCTTTGAAGACGACGCAGAAATCGACACGCCCATCGACATCAATTGGACGGAAGAAAGCGTTGGCTGGCTCTTTAGCTCGCTCCTGCTAGATGGCGAACGGCTGCTGATCGCCGACAAATTTAGCGTTGTGGTCTACGATAGCGAGGGTGAAAAAGAAGGCGAAGAGTTGCCAGAAACCATGCTGGAGCAGGGCGCGTTGATGTGGGATTATGAAAAGGATGAGCCGATCGGGACGGTAATTGTTGCGACGGGGAAAGGATATTACAACGCACAGCAGGAAGTATTTTTGAGCAGTGTGAGCCGCTCTCTTGTCGTAAGCGGATTCGTGGCTGGAGCAGTTGCCTTGCTAGTGGGCTTGCTCTTCGCCCGCAGAATAACATCTCCCGTTACCGCATTAACGGATGCCACCCACCACATCGCCGACGGGCATTGGGATGAGCGTTTGCCTGTCAATTCAGACGACGAACTCGGGAAAATGAGCGCAGCCTTCAACGCGATGACAGAGGCGTTGGCGACACAACGCATCTTGCGAAACCGCTTGGTCGATGACGTGACGCATGAACTCAACACACCCCTGAGCGTCATCCAACTCGAACTCGAAGCCCTCAATGACGGGATGCAAAGCCCCGCCGAAGCGACCGCGCATGTAAAACGAGAAATCAACTTGCTAGAGAATCTGGTCAGCGATCTTGATTTGCTCACCGAGTTTGGCGAAGGGAAATTAGCGTTAGATCGCAACCCCGTCGATTTTGGTGAACTGGTCGCAAGTGCCGCTTTACGCTGGCAATCTCAAGCAGAAGCGAAAGAAATTAGCCTTGCCGTGAAATCAGCAGAAAATCTACCAGAGATTTCTGTCGATTCACGCCGCATCATGCAGGTCTTGGGGAATTTGATCTCAAACGCCTTAGAATACACGTCAAAAGGCGGAAGCGTTGAGATCACAACCGAATTATCAGCGCAGAAAAGCATCGTTGCAAAAGTTAGCGATACGGGAGAAGGAATCCCAGTAAAAGATTTACCGCATCTCTTCGAACGCTTCTACCGCGCCGACGATGCCCGCAGTCGCTACACAGGCGGGCGAGGCTTGGGCTTGGCGATCGTAAAAGAAATTGTTGAGTTGCACGGGGGGAGAGCTTGGGCAGAGAGCGTAATGGGGGAAGGTAGTGAATTTGGGTTTGAGTTGCCTTTGAACTGATTTTTTTATCACGAATATCTCGAATTTGGCGAATAATGCGAATATTTTAAAATTCGTGCTATTCGCCTATTCGTATTTATTCGTGATTAACAAACTCACAACATAATCTAAACAACTTCTGAACAACTTTTCTCTATACTATGGGCAGTACAAAATCAAACTTCACCACAAAGACACGAAGTTCACAAAGAAACTCTTTGTGAACATTAAAAAAACTTTGTGCTCTCTGTGTCTCTGTGGTGAAAAAAACGGAGAAACCCATGTCCACAGCAAGCAAAAAACTACTCACCGCCATCGCCCTAACCCTCATTATTGGCTTAGGCGCGTTTCTACGACTCTACGAACTCGGCGCAGATAGCATCGGCAATACCTACTACGCCGTGACCGTCAAATCCATGCTCACCTCACCGAGCAACTTCTTCTTTGGCTCTTTTGAGCCGGGCGGATCAGTCACCGTAGACAAACCTCCGCTCGGGTTTTGGGTACAGTCCATCTCTGCCGCATTGCTCGGTGTGAACGGTTTCTCCCTCGCCCTGCCTAACGCTGCCGCGGGGATCGGCTCAATTGGCCTCGTCTATTATCTTGTCAAAGAGCAATTTTCCGTCGCGGCTGGTCTTGTTGCCGCGCTGACGCTCGCCGTCGTCCCCGTCACCATCTCCACCGAGCGCAACAACACCATCGATGGTCTGCTCGTCTTCGTCCTGCTCCTCGCAACCTGGGCAGTCTGGAAATCCGTCACGAGCGGTAAATTCCGCTATCTGCTGCTCGGTGCGTTCATCGTTGGTCTCGGCTTCAATATCAAAATGCTCCAAGCCTATATGATCATCCCCGCCCTTTACGCGCTCTATTTTTTCGGTGCAAAACAGGGCTGGCTCACCCGCATTTGGCATCTCGGCGCAGCAACCTTGCTCCTCGTCGCCGTTTCGCTTTCGTGGGCGGTCGCCGTCGATCTCGTCCCCGAAGAAAATCGACCCTATATCGGCAGCAGCGAAGATAACACCGTCATGGAGTTAATTATCGGTCACAACGGTCTCTCCCGTTTGGGTTTGAACGATAATAAAAAACGGGATGGGGATGGGGGATCCCAACCGCAATCTCCCGCAGATGATGGACAGCGTGCCCAAGCATCTGCCGCGCCCAATCAGTCCCCGAATCAGACTTCTGTCAACGTGGGTGCTGCCCCCAATCAACCTCCCCAAGAAGCACTGGATGCCTGCCAAAGCCTCGCCGTGAGCGATGCCTGCACAGTAGAACTCCCTCGCCGCACGGTAGAAGGAACATGTCAATCTTTCCAACAATCTGACGAGTTAGTCTGCGCCCCCAACGACCGCTCCGCTCCCCCCGATGGTCAAGTTACAGGCAATGCCCCAGATGGTGGTCAGCCCACTGGCGGACGACCAAATGGCGGCGGTGGACGCAACAATAGTGAAACCGGTCAGGCTGGCATTGCTCGCCTCTTCTCTGAACCCCTCGTCACCGAAACCTCCTGGATTTTGCCCCTTGCTTTGCTCAGTATCTTGTTGACGGGTGTCACGCTCGTAGTGCGTCGCACCAACGAGACAAACAGCGTCCGTTTAACAAGCGAAATACCCAGCTCAAACAACTCCTTCTCCAAGAAGGTGCGTCGCACCCTCGCGTCCAAAGAATTCCTCGGTCTCATCCTCTGGTCACTCTGGCTCCTCCCCGTGATGGCATACTTCTCCTTCACAACGGGATTATTCCACCGCTACTACCTCATCATGCTGGGACCAGCCCTCGCAGCCCTCACAGGGATGGCTTTCTGGTCGGTTTCAGAACTCTTCAAACGCAATCGCTGGCTGGGATTTGGATCTCTAGCCTCCCTCGTCATCGTCACTCTCGGCTTTCAAGCCGTGATATTGAGCGAATATACGACTGCAAACTGGCTCTTGCCCTTCGCTATCGTCACAGCATTAGCAGGGATGGGTATCTTACTCATCAACAAATCTAACCAAATGCGTACTGCCGCTCTCTCTATCATTTTGTTGGCAATGCTCGCCGCGCCCACCACTTGGTCTGTGATGGTCACGATGAATGATAGTTCCAACGTCGCGTTGCCGACGGCGACGATCAACGACAGCCAACCGACGACCTTCATGACCCCAGATAACACCGTTATGTCTGACAATGAAGCCGCGATTATGGACTACTTGCTCGCAAACACCGATCCTGATAGTTACTTGCTGGCAACGGTCAATGCTCGCAGTGCCGCCCCTTACATCCTCGAAACGGGACGTGCCGTCCTGACCTTCGGCGGCTTTAGCGGCAATGATCAAGTCATCGACGCAGCGGGTGTTGCGGAGATGGTCGCAAACGGCGAACTGCGCTATATCCTCTACAGCGACAAGATCAGCAACTCACATCGTGACATCGCTGTTTGGGTAAGGGAAGCCTGTGTCCCCACGGACGTACCGGGAGTAGATGCACAAGAGCAGAGAACGCAACGGAATCCGAATCAACAAAATGCGCGGATGGGGCCTCCATCCGAGAACGAGGTGCTATATGACTGCGCTCAATAGCACAGTAGGGGAGCAGCATGCTGCTCCCCTACCCCAAACTATTGTTCAAATCGCCAAATTCATGACCGTCGGCGTGCTGAACACCGCCATAGATGCGGGCGCATATTTCGCCCTCACCCGCTGGTTAGGATTTGGCTCTGCGCTCGTCTTCGCAAAATCACTTGCCTACATAATCGGGATGCTGAATAGCTTCTTCTGGAACCGCACGTGGACATTCGGCGATAATGGCAATGTCTGGCGCGCGGCGGGATTATTCACCCTCACCCACATCTTCGCCCTAGCAATCAACGCCGGCACAATGGCTTTCGTGCTAGAAGTGATGCAATTGCCAGAAATTATCGCTCTCAGCGCGGCGACTGGAGCATCCTTTATCTGGAATTTTGTGTTGAATAAGTTGGTGGTTTTCAAGTAAAAAATTCTCAAAAGGGGGGCTCTTTGAAATGCTTAGGAGAGATATAGATAGGCTACTGACGCATTTTGTATAGCCAAGAGGCAAATAAGCGCGTCATCAAAGACATAATCAAATAAGTCATTAGAGTAACAGTGACCATTACCGTTAGAGCCATCCGAAATACGCCTTGCACGTGCAAGACTTCAAGGAAAGGATTTAGTATAAAATTCACAAGATTAATTGTTGGGAAAAGTGCCAGAAAGGTAACTATGGCCATTTTATAACGAGGCGGTGGAGTTCGTAATGGTGCCTTTGGTAGCGTGAACCAATACTCCAAGCCTGTTAGCTTTTGTATTTGAACATCTCCTTCAGTAAAATCAATTGCCTTTTCAATCCACTTTGCTCTAATTAAAGAATCTTCCCATTTTTTCAGATTTTTATAATGATCAAATCTGATAATCACCACATAATCTGAATTAATATGGTTTGGAGGATGAATAATTTTTGTTCCAAGATACCCATTAAATTTATGCGCTTCTTGAGAAATTCCCGAAGCCCATCTTTCAAACTCTTGCTCTCGCCCTAATTTGACCCTCCGAGAAACGACGACGGTTACGGATTCTTCATTGGCGCTTTGGTTTTTAGAAATAGCCATGTGTTTGTCTCTCGTATTGCTTAATTGTCTTTCTCAATATTACTCGTCTGTGACTAGTAGGTGAGCAGAGTGAAAAAAAGGCAGACTTTCATGACGCGTTTTGCTTTTAGAAAGTGATTTTTCGCCTGTCCTATTGCTATATTTCAAGGATATCCAATGCTTTTATAGAGCATTGATATAAATATGACTCGACCAATTAAAAATATTTACTTATAATAAAAGGCGTCGACTTTTTTCTGTAGAATAAGGATATTCAAATGAAAATATCTCTAAGAATCGGTATTGATATAGGGGGAACATTTACAGATGCAATCGCTGTCTCAGCGAATGGTATCACCACAGCAAAAGTTCCTTCCAATTCTATAAATCCAGGGGAAGCAGTATTAGCAGCTGTGGAGGCACTGAATCTGCAAGAAACTCCCCAACGCTTTCTGCATGGTACCACCTTGGTTACTAACATGCTATTGGAAAGAAAAGGGACCGATACAGGCTTTATCACTGGTGAGGGCATGCGTGATATTCTCCATATTGGTCGGCATGAACGCCCTCTAACCTATGCAATTAAACAAGAAATCCCTCACCAGCATCATCCTCCTGTGCCAAGAAAATGGCGATTAACAGTTCCTGAGCGCGTTGATGCGAAAGGTAAAGTTATCATACCATTGGATGAAGCAATGGTTCGTCAGGCTGCACGCAAGTTAAGGGATATGAAGGTGGAAGCAATTGCAATTGGTTTTTTACATTCATACCAATATCCTGAACATGAGAAAATAGTAGAAGAATGGGTAAAAGAAGAAATCCCAGGCGCATTTGTCTGTACCTCCGGTGAAATTTCTCCGCGTTTTCGTGAATATGAACGCTTCCTGACTACAGCTTGGAATGCCCGTGTTGCTCCTAAAGCTGCACAATATCTCTCAAACTTAGCTCGAGAACTGAATTCTCGATGGCCCGGTCTGAAACTGACTTTGATGACAAGCAACGGAGGTTTGGAAGAAATAGACATGCAATCCGAAGCCACCTATGGAGATCTACGCCGAACACCAATACGTCTGGGGTTATCCGGACCCGCTGCTGCCGGAAATGCCATCATGCGCGTTGCTCACGATCTCGGCTTAAAAAATTGTGTGGGATTAGATGTTGGTGGCACCAGTTCTGATATTGTTGTTGTCCGTGACGGTCGGCTAGGTGAAGCTCCTTGGGAAGAACGAAAGATTGGGGGATATGTGCTTCAAATTCCTATGCTGGATTTGTATACAATTGGAGCAGGTGGCGGGTCATTGGTCTACCGTGATGAATTCGGTGCCATACACGTTGGTCCGCAATCCGCAGGGGCAAATCCGGGTCCAGCTTGCTATAATCGTGGGGGTACCCAAGCCACAGTGACAGATGCTGCTGCAGTAGTGGGAAGGCTTCCCAAAGATATTTTGCTGGGAGGCACCATGCCTATACAAACCAATCTGGCTCAAAAGGCAATTAAAGAAACTTTTGGTGTAGATGACCAAAAGGAAATAGTCCGTTCAGCATTACAGGTTTTAGCATTAGCTGAAGCAAATATTGCATTCGGAATTCGCGAACGAACCGTGTCTCGCGGGTTAGATCCAGCAGAACTTGCGCTGGTTTCTGCTGGTGGTGCGGGGTCTTTATTAGCCTGTGGTGTTGCAGAGACTCTTGGGCTGGCTGAAGTCATTGTCCCTCACCGCCCAGGTCTACTGGCAGCTTGGGGGCTGTTGGTCGCTCCTGACAGGAGGGAGGCAACGGTTACAGTTTTACGACGGCTGGGTAAAATCAACGAAGAAGAAGCAAGGGCTTATTTTGTTGAAGCGGAAAACAAAATTTCCGAGTCTCTCCCTGAAGGTGCAAATTTCTTACGAATAGCTGCACTCAGATATTTAGGGCAAGGTTTCGAAGTTGAAATCCTGATAAATGAACCAACCGACATTGATACGCTTGAAAAGAAGTTCCATGAAGCTCATCAGCATGAGTACGGTTTCTCGATACCCGAAGCAGAAGTGGAGTGGGTAGAACTACGCGCATTCTGGGAAATCGCAGCTGATGGCTGGGCTTTCCCTTCAGCAAATACGAAAGAAGGGGAGACTGACAATCTTGTTCCGGTATGGGAGTTACCCTCCAATGAACCAGTGCCCGAGCCATTGGAAAGTCAGGCCAAATATATTGCCAGAAATTTTCTTCTATCCGGATCGCACATAGAGGGTCCAGCGATCATCACAGAACAAGATGCTACTACCTATATCCCAACTGGCTGGAAAGCCCAAGTTACTGATACGGGTTACTTAAGAATCAAAAAGGATGGGCAGTCATGATGGCTAAAAATCAACCTGAATTAACCTTGGAAGATCAGGTAATCTATGGTGCGTTGACAACTCTTGCACGAGAAGTCGGTCATCGCCTAAAACGTGCTGCATATTCATCTCTTATTCGCGAATCTGATGATTATGGAGCAGCGATCGTTTCTTCAAACTTCGAACTACTAGCTGAAGCTGAAACTACCCCTTTGCAAATGGGTCCTTTAGCTGGCTATTGCAGAGGCACTATTCAAACTTTGGAACTGGATGGAGAAGAATTGGACCCCGATGCTGTTTATTTGCATAATGATCCCTATCGTGGAGCCAGTCACAGTCCCGATATTGGAGCTATTGCACCACTGTATGCAAATGGAGAATTGTTCGGTTATGTAGGCACCGCAGCACATCATGTTGATATTGGTGCGGCAGTACCTGGCACTTGCATCATCAAAGCGCATGATACTTTCAGTGAGGGCATTCGTTTATTGGCATACCCTGTTGAACGGAAAGGAAAGACTAATAAGGCTGCCTGGAGACTGATTGAAAGCAACGTCCGTATGCCTGAGCTCGTTATTGGAGATTTACGCGCGCAGGTTGCCGCCTGCCGTTGGGGACAATTAGGATTTGAACGATTGGTGGAACGCTATGGCATACAGAAACTAAAAGAATCTACGCAGCGGTTGGTTCGTATTGCAGAACTGAGGATGCGGGAAGCAATACGGGCATTGCCAGATGGAAGATACACATCTACAGGCTATCTTGATGGGTATGAAGATACTGGGGAAATAGATATTCCCATCAAAGTAACGCTCAAAATCAAAGATGACAAGATTGATGTAGATCTGACCGGAAGTGCCCCCCAGCTTGATAATGCGCCTATCAATATGCCCTTCTACGGCACGACGGATATGGCAGTACTTCTTACGCTCCGCATGTTGTTACTCCCTGAAACAGAACACCCAAATTTACCACACAACGCAGGCATGTTCCGCCCGATCTCAATATTTGCTCCCGAAGGAACAATTGTCAATCCGAAATTCCCCGCACCAACGATTGGTCGTTTTTGTGGAGGGCAAATGGTGGCAAATTTAATAGTCCGCGCCATGCAAGATGTCTTACCAAAGCATGTCTGTGCTGGTTGCTCAACAACAAAAGCGGTCACTTTTTCAAGTATCCAAGATGGGGAATCATGGATCTATATGGATGTAACAGAAGGCGCATATGGTGGAATGCAAGGTTTGGATGGGCTTGATGCGGTTGATGTCTTGTATGCCAATACAAAAAACAATCCCATCGAGGATATTGAAGTTCACTATCCTCTTAGGGTGGAACGATATGAATTGCGTGAGGATGCTGCCGGAGATGGACAGTGGCGTGGTGGTTTCGGTCCCTTACGTGATACGAGAATTCTCGTTGATGGGTTCATCTCTGTTGAGGGGGATGGATTCCGCCATGCGCCATGGGGGCTGAAAGAGGGGAAAGATGGTGCGACAGGTGGAGTGATGATCTTTGAAAAAGGAGATACGGAAGGCAAACTTCTCTCTTCAAAAATTGATAATATGTATGTAAAAGAAGGAACAATCATCAGAGATTTATGTCCTTCTGGTGGCGGCTTTGGCCCACCATCAAAGCGCTCTGCGCAAGCTAGGCAAGAGGATATTGATGACGGTCTGGTAACAAAAAAGGAGTAAAGATGCCTAAAGCGCTGGTTCTAAATCCAAACACATCTCATGGAATGACCACTGAGATTAGAGAAACCGCAATGCGTGTTTTTCAAGCTCCCTGGACGTGCAAAGTTCTTTCAGCACCAGCCGGACCTGAATCGCTAGAGTCATGGACAGATTACCACTTGGCAAGTGTATGTGTTTTGCCATTGGTTGAAACTTACCAAACAGAGGTGGATGGCATTGTTCTAGCTTGTTTTGGTGATCCAGGGTTATATCTTTTAAAAGAATATTGCGAAGTTCCTGTTATTGGCATTGCAGAAGCATCCATGTCTCTTGCCATCTTACTTGGCGCAAAATTTGGAATTCTGGCTGGAATGCACCGAGCTGTTGAACTGATGGATAGTATGGTACGAACTTATGGTTTGGAGGCACGTTACGCAGGTACCGAACCTCTGGATATGCGCGTGCTGGATTTTGAAAAAGAACAGGAAAAAACGCTGGACAAGCTAGAGGAAACAAGCCTCAAACTAAGGCAGCGTGGAGCAGAAGTTCTCTTATTGGGCTGTGCCGGACTGACAACTTTCGTCAATGCGCTTCAAACCAGAGTTGATATGCCCGTAATTGATCCGGTAGAAGCAGGATGCCAGGTTTTAAAAACACTTCATGCCAGTGGGTTACAAACCAGTCATATTGGTTTATTCAGTTCTCCTGCACCTCAAAAAATGAATCAATTGGGAGAATTGTTCACAGAGGATATGATTAAAGTCCTAAATAAAAAAAGAGGGGATATTGTGGATATAAAACCGCGTCGCGCGTGACATGAGCTTGAGTGCCGCGCCCAAACAAATTCTCGACATTGGTAGAAGAATGTATACGCCAAGAAAATGTTGAATAAGGGTATGCAAGTTACGGTCCACGTGTGACACGGGACTTTTCATCCCCTAAAAATTTGAGTTTAAAGCAATCTCGCCGCTATTTTTTAGCGGCGAGATTGGCTTTCGGAGTTTGCCTATTTTTTGAATGCCGCCTTCATCTCTTCTACAGTTAGCACATCATTCGGCAGGCCTTTTTTAACTAGAGCTTGCCCAAGCTGTGTGATTTGTGGGGGCTCTACAAAAGTCTGTTCCAAAATATCAGGTTGGGCAAAGATTTCCCGTGTTGGGCCATCTAGTAGCTTACGACCTTGACCCAAAACAACAGTACGTTCTGCATAATCAGCGACGATGCGCATCTCATGGGTAATGATAATAATTGTATGCCCTTCTTCTCGCAAATGTTGCAAAAAGTTCATAACTTCAATTGATTGGCGCACATCCTGACCTGTTGTAGGTTCGTCAACAATAATCGTTTTAGGGCGCATTGCCAGGATAGATGCAATTGCTACACGTTGCCGTAAACCTTTATCGAGGAAGTAAGGGTGTGTGTCAAATATACCCTCATGCACTCCAGCTACTTGTGCTGCTTCAATTACACGCTCTTTTACATCATCTTTTGAAAGACCTATATTTTTAGGCCCATAAGCGATTTCAGACCAAACATTTCGGTTAAATAATTGGTGATCAGGATTTTGAAAAACATAACCAACTTTTGTAACCAATTGCTTGATGATACCTTTATCTCTTGTATCGAGGTCATCAACAAAAACATTTCCCTTGGTGGGCTTAAATAAACCATTTAGACATTTAGAGAAAGTTGTTTTTCCTGATCCATTTTGACCAATCAGGGCAATAAACTCTTTCTCCCCAACCTCCAAATTTATGTCAAATAGTGCTGGAGTGCCATCCGGATATACAAAGTCTAACTCTTGAACAGTTATCAGATTCTTCATCACAGTTACCGTTTTTTAAGTGCTTGGCGTGTTGCTTCGATACCACCAGCTAAATCAAGTGGCAAGTCTGTTATGGCAGGTAAAGCCCCTTCAGAAATTAGCCATTGAGAAAATTCAGTACTTTCAGGTGCCAATACACCACGATTTTGCAAGTAATCAGGGTCGGAGAAAAACTCTCTAGTGGGTAAATACCTATCAACCAAACCCTCATACATCAAGAGCATTTTATCGGCGAGAGGTGCTAATTGCTCTACATTATGCTCCACAACAATAAGGGTATGCTCACCTGCTTCTTTTAATCTCCGAAGAATATCAAATATGAGATTTTTTCCCAAAGGATCAATCATGGATGTAGGTTCATCCATAATGATGATGGGGGGATTCATAGCCAACACACAAGCAATTGCCACGCGCTGTTTTTGCCCACCCGAAATATCATAAGGACTTTTATCAAGCAAATCCTGGATCAAAGTAATTTCTGCTGCCCAGTCAATGCGCTCTTTTATTTTAGAAAGGTCAAAGCCCATATTCTCCAAACCAAAGGCTAACTCCTCTTCAACTGTCATAGCAGTAAACTGAGCTTCAGGGTCAGAAAAGACAATACCCACATTCGTAGCTAACTGCAATGCATCAGAGTCAAAAACCCTTTCGCCAAAAACATCCACAGACCCTTTATAGATACCATTATAGCTATGAGGTACTAACCCACTAATCGCCGATACAAGCGTAGTTTTTCCGTGTTCATTTGCCCCAACAACACCAATGAAATCATTTTTTTTGATCTCAAGGTTTATGCCATTTAGCGCAAAACTCTTTCTGTGTTCATAACGCCATTCTAGATCCTTAAAAACAACTGCTGCTTCCATAGATACCTCAACGACTTAAAAAGGGATTCCCAATGCTTGGCGAAGATAAATGTTCAAGGGCGAGTTTTCGATTGCAAACACGCCAAAGAGTATCTGAGCTAGAGCTGTTACAACAAAGATACCTACCATAATGGCGATTGCTACATAGTCACGCTTTGAATAAGAATAAATCGAGCGGATATAATCCTGGCGCGGTTCTCCCGTACTTGTGCGACCTGTAAGAGTGTAACCACGAGCAAATAAGGCATTGCTTATTTCGTCAGCACGTCTTAGCGCAATAGAAAAAAGAGGAATCAGATACATCATATAGAGCTTTACCTGATCGCTAAATCTCATTGCTTTGGTATCCAACCCACGGGCCTGCTCTGCCTCACGAATTGTTCTGAAATCTTCCATGAACATACCCGATGATCTAATAGAAAGCCCTACAACATAAGAAGCCACAAAAGGTAATCGAAGTGCTCGTAGACCAACCAGCAAATCCCGCTCACGGTTTGTAGAGAAATACAGGATCGTTCCAAACAACATCGCAATTAAGCGCCAGTAAGCACCAAAGGTAAAAAATACGGGTTGATAGTAAATTGTTTTTCCAAAGAGGTCCAATGGTGTATAACGAGGGTCATTCCCTGGAGCCAAAATCACCACTGTAAACATAAAGATTGCAACGGTAAAGATAACCGGCATATACATTTTTAACCGTTTAATATCAATTCTTCCCCAGCGTAACAAGGCTAGGTTTACCAGCAAAAGAAGCATATTGACTTCAGGAATGAAAATAAAAAGTGGGATCACCCCTAAAAAAAGGAACAATATAAGCCGAGTGGCTGGATGATAAGCATAGAACGGCGAAATCATAGGCACATAGCCAAGCAATGTTTTTCTTGATTTTGCAACTCGGCCAGTTGTTGGATGTACGGTAGCTTCAGTAGTCATAAGATTGGGAATATCTGGATGGATATTGATCCATCCAGATATTGAATTGTGAGCCTAGGCCCAGTAACCTTTGCAGAATGCTTTGCTGCGAATAACCAATGGGGATACGTACTTCAAAATCAGACCGCCGAGAATGATGGTCGGGATGGTGTTGCCAACAAACCACCCAAAGAATGTAACAAGCTGAGCTGCTTGGGTAATTAAACCAAAGGAAACCAACATCGTGGAACCCCAGGCTGCACCAATCGCATTAGGGACGATCGCACCCCAAAGGATGAATACACCCCAATCCTTGCCAGTAGGCAGGCTTGGGTGTGCATTAAACTTTCGGAATGCCCAACCCGCAACCAAACCTTGAAGGAGGTTTCCAGGAAGATAAGCAAATGATACTGGAAGCGGAGCAGAACCGGATAACGAGTTTGAAATCATCGGGAACAATCCAGATGCGATGGCTCCCCACCACCCAAACCAGATAGATCCAATACTCTGCACAGCCTGACCAGGCCAGAATGCAGAAACAAAACCAATCGGAATTGCCAAGCTTCCAAAGGTACCAACAACAATACCAATACCTGTGAAAAGAGCCAGCATAACCACATGGACAATACCAGGTTTGCGAACTTCACCTTCTTCTAGTTGCCAAACGTTTTCGGTCATTTTTTTCTCCTTATAATTGAATGGACTAAATTCTCTTGGAAAAACATATAATACGCTGGATTATTATTTTGGCAGAAGCACCTCCTATACACACGTCTAGACAACAGATTAAGTTTAAAACAAACCCCCGCCGACAGCGGGGGTTTGTTTACAAGAAAACGCTAGATATTTAATCCAATTTTCCATGCTACTCTACTTTACTTTTTTCTTTATTTATAACACATATTCCCCTGTTTTTATGCATCTAATTATTTATCACAAATGCGTATTTTCCCTTTTAAAAACTTATATTTGGTAGAACACCATACTGAAAAATAAGTTGCTTTATTGGCAGATTCACTCCCCCAAACTTCTCCGCAACCATATCCAGCCAGCTGCCCAGCCGGCGAGTTCTCCAAATAAGACAAAGACAATCACACTAGAGATACCACTCGCCATGATAGGTTTTGCTGCCGGTAATTCAAGCGCAAGATAATTATAGGCAATTAGCCCTCCCAAGAAGGTGGATAATGCCCAGCGCAACCCCCAACGTGTGGATTCGGTTGCCTTGCCCGCAAGATACGCCATCCATGCACCAAATGCCCAGAAAGAGAGAGCAAGTAACCAAGCCCCAAAACGGAGTTTGCCTTCGTCCAGGTAGGGAGAAATATTTGGCGTGGGCGTCGACGTGATGGCGGGTGTAGGCGTGGACGCTTCTGGTGAGGCAGGAGGAATGATTGTCACCGCTGCTGCGATGCCTTCATCTGAAATATCAAGACGTAATGTTTCCGAAACGATTGCTTTACCGCTGGCAACACGGATATCGAGCAGGCCTGTCTGATCAAGTTGGAAATCAGCACGAGCAATGCCACCCGAAGTTTGGGTTTCGATGAGTTGCTGAACACCGCTCTCGCCACCCGTTGTCAGTGAAAATGTGACCACTGTTCCATCGGGGACGAAGTTGCCATTATGATCGAGAATCGCGCCAGTACGAACTGCCAGTGTATCACCCACCTTGAACATCGGGATTGCGGTGGGAGCGGGAGTGGCGGCATCCGCTACGGGCGTGGGAGATGTTTCGAGGGGCAGAGCCAAGTTCAGGGTCAAGAGTTGTTCCGGTGCTGGTTGGGTTACGGTATCAAGATCATAGCCAATCCCAGAGATAGATACCGGTGCGGCGCCTATCGGCGTCAATTCCTTAAAAAGAAGTCGAGCGGCTACATCTACAAAAGAGGGGGTGTAATGATAGAGACCATAGTAGGCGGTTAGCTTGGAGATGTCGGTTGCATCGAGGGTGTAGGGGGCGGTGAATGAAAAAAGGATGACTTTTTTTTCTCGCAGAACGGTTTGATTTTCGGCAAAGAGTTGGCGCAATGTGGAGAGGCTTTCGGGGCTGGCGAGAGATATGACGACCCAATCGGCTTGGCGGAGATTGCTCTCAAAGAAAATATCTTCATCATTGGCTCTGGAGAGCAGAAAATCTTCAAATGAATAATCTGAGATATTAATTTCAACTACTTCTCCTCCGCCGCCTTCACCATAGAGCCGCAAAACTGCCTCTGGTAGCGCAGAAGAAGAGAGTGTTGGATGTGTTTCATTTTGTGTATCAGTGATAAAAATCATCCGTTCTTCTAGTGCGGGCGGAGCGGGGAGAACAGAGTCGAGGTTGTCAATATCTGGGCTGAGAAGTGTTGCTGCGTTTTGGGCAATTTCAAAAGAAATCTCCTGATCATTTCCAACCTTTTCCAAACCATTTGCAGAAGGGCGTACCGCACTGAGAGAGAAAGATGGGTAAAGACGAAATTTTTGCGTCAAAATGCGCATTAAGGCTGCGTCCACCCGTGCGGCAAAAGCAGTATCTTCGTTGTATTTTTTTGTGAAAAATGTAAGGGTTTTCGCAATGGATGTATAGGTATCAGATGAATCGGAGGAAAGGATATTGCCCAAATATAGCAGATCGTTCCCAGCGAGGAAAGCATCTCTTGCAACAAGATGGGCGAAAAAATCTTCATCTCCGGGAGCGTAAAAATCACGGATAGCGCGGCTACCAAGATCATCGCTCACGATTATACCTCCCGCGCTACGCCAATCTGCAAAGGGTGCAAGGTCAAGGATTTGGGTGAGTGATTTTTCGTCGAGGCTGATGGGTCTTGTTGTCGGGCGGATATTGCCCTGAAAGCCCTCATAGCGGATATGAGAGATGAGCAAGCCATCAATATTTTCAGGAGAGGGGAAACTTCCCGAAACAGCTGAGAAAGGGGCGAGCTCCACTTCTTTTAACTCTTCCAAGGTTTTACGGATGGTGACAATTTCTTCCTGTGGAGAGCGATCTGCATTCCCACGACCGGGAAAATGCTTCGCCACGACCAATATCTTCCCCTCACTGCCGCTATGCAAACCACTGATGAAGGCTTGCCCCATTTCACTAACCCAATAGGGATTCCCGCCAAAAGAACGTGTTCCCAAGTCACCATTGTTAACATGGTTTGGGTCTTCGAGAATATCCAGTGAAGGCCCTAAATAAAGATTAATGCCTAACGCTGTGAGTTCACTCCCTAAAAGATGACCCGTTTTCTCGGATAATTCCAGGTTCCAGGTTGCACTAATTGCCATTGGGTTAGGCTGCGCAGATAATCCGCCTAGAGATTCACTCTTTTCTTGCGAGATGCCCACCAAAAGCGGTATATAGGTTCCCTCTTTTTCATTTGCGGTCTCTCCTACACTTTTTTGCAGGTCGGCAATAAGTTGATAGAGTGTATCAATTCTTTCTGGAGAGTCAGAAAAGTTACCATTTTCTCTTCGCAGCACCACACCGCCGATTGCGTATTCGGCAAGAAAGGCGGCCAATGCAGATTCTTCCTCTTCAACTTCACTCTCAATGCCTGTGCCTTCGAAGCTGATCAAAAAAAGCTGCCCAACCCGTTCTTCGGGTGTCATTTTTTCGATCAATTCCAAAACTTCGGCGGGCGGGGATGCCTCTTGAGCAAGGATACGCAAAGGTGAGAATAGAGATAAAAGTAGAGAGAGCAATAATGCCCAGGATAAAAGAATATTATTTTTCATAAGGTGCCAAAATCTGGGCATGAATTTCAGGTTGAATATTGCCCCCGGAAACAACGATAACGCTCGGTTCCTGAGATACTTTTTTGCTCAAAACTGCCGCCAGCCCGACCGCGCCAGAACCTTCGATTTTCTCGCCATATTCATTCCATGCAAAAGCGATCGCAGCCGCAACTTCCTCTTCGGAGACCAAGATAACCTCATCAACATATTTTTGGATCAGTGGAATGGTGATCGAATTCTCCTCGACTGCCCCCGCTAAGCCATCTGCGAGAGTGGGAAGGTCTTCCACATCATCTTGATTGCCGCGATAAAAAATCCCATGCATAAAAGCGGATGCCTCGACTTGAACACCGATCACATGCGTGCTTTGGGCTTGCTCCCGTAAAACTGCACCGATTCCCGACAATAAACCACCACCACTAAGCGGCACGATCCACTTCATCTCACCGGTTTCAGGGGCTTCTTCCAAAATTTCGCTTGCGATTGTTCCCTGCCCCGCGATGACGTGTCCATCGTTATAAGGAGAGATCCAAACAGCATCGTTTCTTTTAGCGTAAGCTAATCCCGCTTCTTCTGCACCATGATAGTCTCCCTCGACAAGTTCCACTTCTGCACCGAGGGCGCGCATCGCTTCTATTTTAACAGTTGGCGCATCTTTGGATGCAAATACCCGAGCCGATGCGCCAATCAACTCAGCAGCCAAGGCAACGCCTTGACCATGATTCCCTGCCGAGGCGGTGACGAGTCCCATTTCGCGTTCCCAGTCTTCGAGAATCAAGGCTTTATTTAGAGCCCCGCGCACTTTGAAGGAACCTGTCTTTTGGTGATTCTCCCATTTAATATATAAACCGCGCTCCGCATCATGGGTGAGCGGCGTGCAGTGGATTTTGCCAGCGAGGCGTTGGGAGGCGGCTTGAAGCCATTCTTGAGGGATCATGATTATTTGTCAAGGGAAAATTTGATTTTCGTAAAAAGTATTGCGTAATGACGCTTATTACGTTTTATGCAATGCTTTGACCGCCAACTCTGGATCATCGGTAATGATGCCATCCACGCCCCAATCGACGGCGCGGCGTATATCATCCGCATCGTTCAATATCCAAGGATAAACCTGGCGACCAATGCGATGTATTCTCTCAACCTTCTTTTTAGAGATATTATTCATCGCGGGGTTCAGGGCCTCGTAACCTCCTATTCGGAAGACAAAGGTGCGGATGATCCATCCCACAAAATTATCCTGGGCCAGTAACCCTCGTGAAGACTGGGGGAGGAGTTGAGCAATACGGTTTAGATTTTTTGGAAGAAAGGATGAAAAAATAATACTCTCAGCGAGATCGTGTTTTTTGACGACTTCGACCACTTTATCTACAATTTGATCGTCGCGGGTTGTGTAATTTTTCAATTCGATATTGAAGGGAAGTTGCCCACCAAAAATCTCAAATATCTCATCAAGCGTTGAGATTCGTTGCCCCTCTCCAGCATCCAGTTCTTGAAGGGTAGCAAGTGGAAGGTCACAGACGAGACCCTTTCCGTTTGTTGTCCGATCTACGCTTGGATCATGGATGACAACCGGGACTTCATCTGCGCTGAGCATCACATCCAATTCAATCGCATCTGCGCCTTGTTGGTAGGCTAACTCAAAGGCTGCAATCGTGTTTTCAGGAGCCTGCAAGGACGCCCCGCGATGGGCAAAAATAGCTGGGGTGGGGAGGTTTTTTAGGACCATTTTTTAGAGATCAACAAAGTAGGCTTGTGCGGCGTTGTCTATCATTTCGCGGGTCATGATCGGGTCAACAGAAAGGTATTGTGAGATATCGAGGATTTGGTCACAAATATCACGGGGATGTGAGGCGCGCAGTTTTCGATTATGCTTGATATACCATTCCTGCAAAAGGTAAGCGAGCCCTTGATCTTCATATTGAACACCTTTGGCTTGCGCAACACGACGAAAGATTTCTCTATAGCCTTCGTAAGAGGGATCACCGATTTCAATTTTATGCCGCAAACGACGTAAAAAGGCTTCGTCTACGAGGTCTTTGGGAGGCAGGTTGGTGGAGAAAACGACCAGCACATCGAAAGGAACTTCGATCTTACGTCCCGTATGCAAGGTGAGAAAATCGACACGGTTTTCAAGTGGAACGATCCAGCGGTTGAGCAGATCACGTGGGCGGACTTGTTGCCTGCCGAAGTCGTCAATCAGCAAGATTCCGCCATTGGCTTTAACCTGGAAAGGGGCTTCGTAAAACTTATTTGTATCGTCAAAAACAAGATCCAAGCCTTCAAGGGTTAGCTCGCCGCCAACGACGATGAAGGGGCGTTTAATTTTGACCCAACGCGGGTCACGGCGAATACCTGTTTTGAGAGAGCCAGTGCCACGCTTAGTTGCCCCATCTTCTTTTACGAGCTGATGGTTAACTGAGTCGTACATCTTGATGACCTGCCCATCTACATAGAGAGCAAAGGGGATATACATATTTTGGCTCATTACCAAAGAACCAAAAGAGCGGGCGATACTGGTTTTACCATTGCCGGGAGGTCCATATAGAAATATCGACGCACCAGAGTTGAGCGCGGGTCCCAAGCGTTGAAATGTAGTCTCAGAGAGAACCAATTGTGACATCAATTGACGCATAGAGCGTGAAGTGACAACCACGCGTCCCTGAGATTGATTGCGGACTGCATTATTATAGGTTTCAATAGGCACAGGTGCTGCACCCGCATATTGGCTGCGCGCCATTGCTTCCTGAGCACGCTCGTTTCCCTTGCTTGTCATCGCATAGAGATAAGAACTGGATCCAAGCCCTGCTTGTTTGGCAGATTTAATCTCAACAAGTTTCTCTTTTTTCAGTTCTGAGAGAATCTGATCGGTCACACCCGCAAATGGTAGCGCGAGTTCCTCTGCAACCTGAAAACCTGAAAGGTATCCCTGCGAGTAGAGAATTTTTAATGCCAAATCCTGCAACCAGAGTGCGGGAAGCCCCGTATCTTCAATGCGAGTGATCGTCGGCGGCAAAAAACCTGTTCCGCCGCGAGGTGAATTTGTATTTGCCATAAGTAAAGTCCTTTTATTAAAAGGGGAAGAATTAAAGAATTATAGCACGTGGAGCGGAGAATTGTCTTGCGCTTTCACATTAATTTTTATGGTAAGAATCTCTCAGAAGAAGGTGTCTTATTTTTTGTTGCAAGCAGAAATTTATTCCGGAGGAGAGAGACATGACCACAGCCCCAAAAATCACTTTATACGGAGCCTATTGGTGCCCAGACTGTCGTCGAAGCAAGCAATTTTTAGGTGAACATCAGATCCCCTATAACTGGGTGGATATTGAAGAAAACAAAACAGGCGAAGAATACGTTATCAAGCGAAATGATGGCAAACGGATCATCCCAACCATCGAATTTGAAGACGGCTCAATTTTGGTGGAGCCATCAAATGCAGAACTAGCATCCAAGCTCAGATTAAAAACCACAGCCGAACGCAGCCACTACGATTTAATTATCATCGGCGGTGGACCTGCCGGATTAACGACCGCTCTCTACACCGCCCGAGAAGGGATCGACACGCTCGTGATTGAACGTGCTGCCCTCGGAGGACAAGCTGCCACAACCCAATGGCTAGATAACGTCCCCGGCTTCTCTGAAGGCATTTCTGGTGCAGATTTTTCGCATCAACTGCGCCTGCAAGCCGAGCGTTTTGGGGTTGAGTTTCTTCAAGCCCAAGATGTAACCGAAGTTCGCAGTGAAGATAATTATAAGCATATCGCCACAGGTGACGGAAGCAACTATACAGCCAAAGCAATCCTGATTGCCACAGGCAGCCGCTACAAACGTCTTGAGATTCCCGGCGAAGAACAATATATCGGCGCAGGCATCCATTTTTGTGCCACCTGTGATGGCCCCTTCTATAAAAATCTCCCCGTTGCCGTCATTGGCGGTGGAAATAGTGCTACCGAAGAAAGCATTTTTCTGACGAAATTTGTTGAAAAAGTCACCTTACTTGTACGCGGCGATGAACTGACAGCCAGCAAAATTTTGCAAGAAAAAGTGCTTGCTCATCCCCAAATTGATGTGCGTTTCAATACCGAAACCCTCGAATTCAAAGGCGCAGAGAGCAAACTCAACACGGTCATTATCAAAGATAAAGAGACCGGAAAACAAGAAGAAATTCACCCCAAAGGCGTCTTCACTTTCATCGGTCAAACACCCAACACCGGCTTTCTTGCCAACGCTGGTGTCGAGACCAATCAGTGGGGCTTCATCGTTAGCGGGCACAATCTGATACACGATGATCCGCGCCCACAGGGTTACGAAACCCGCGACCCCACCTTTCTTGAAACCAGTGTCCCCGGCATTTTTTCGGCAGGTGATGTCCGCGCCGGCAGCACCAAACAGGTCGCATCTGCGGCTGGTGAAGGCGCGACTGCCGCGTTGCTGATTCGAGAATATCTAAAAACAGTCTAAAAGCGAAACCTGACAGGTCTTCAAGACCCGTCAGGTTTGGAACACTAAAATGTCTAAATTATCCACCATACTTATTTTTGGGATGTCTCTTCTTTTAGCTTCGTGCGGAACAAAGAACATCTCCACACCTGAAACACCTACCATCCCCCCAACCGAGCGGATCGCTCCCAGCCCAACACTTGCTCCCCCTATGGACACATCTACCCCACCCCCCACAACTGCCCCTGTTATGGAAACGTCTACCCAATCCCCAACATTCGATTCCGCCGATGCAGACGTGACCTACGTCCGCGCAATCCAAGATGCCGAGGGGAGCTGGACTTTCCACATCACGGTATCGCATCCAGACACGGGTTGGGATGATTACGCCAACGGCTGGGATATTCTTCTTCCCAACGGAAGCAAGCTCAAAGTCCAAGAAGGTGACGCGTTCACTCGCCTACTCGCGCATCCGCATGTGGATGAACAACCCTTCACCCGTAGCAAGCGCGGCATCATCATCCCAGAAAATATGACTCGAGTTATCGTCCGCGCCCACGATATCGTGGATGGCTTCGGCGGACAGGAAATCATCGTCGATTTAGAGAAGGATTCTGGTAAAGGTTTTGAAGTGGAGCGCGAATGATTAAGGCAATGATTTTCGATCTGGATGGTACACTGGTACAGACCGAGCGATTGAAAGCAATTTCCTATGCGCGTGCGACTACCGAATTATGCCCGCATGATTTAAAAGAAGACGATGTAATTGAAGCCTTCAAAGATGTGGTCGGGCTCTCTCGCAGAGAAGTGGCAATGGCACTCGTAAAGCGTTTTGATCTCGCTGAAAAGGCAGGCAAAAGAATGGCCGAATTTGGCGTATCTACGCCGTGGCAGGCTTATGTGCAGGTGCGCCTGAAAATCTATGCTGAGATCTTATCTGACCCACAAGTAATACGTGATAATCAATGGGCACATAATATTGCTTTACTCGAAGAAGCGCGAAAGGCCAATTGCAAAGTGGGCTTGGCAACCATGTCTTATTGCGAACAAGCGAGTCGTGTGCTGAAAATCCTTGAGTTGGAAAACGCCTTCGGCTTTGTTGCCACCCGCGATGATGTAAAACACGGCAAGCCCAACCCTGAGATGTATCTTCTGGTTGCCAAAGAATTAGATGTGAACCCATCTGATTGTTTAGTAATCGAAGATTCACCGGCTGGTGTTGAAGCCGCCCTCAATGCAAAGATGCAAGTTGTGGCGGTCAGCACGCCCTTCACGCAGAAGCGTTTGCACGAATCGAAATTAATCCCAGAATCGCATATTGTAGATAATCCAGAAAAATTACCGGATGTTGTTGCTCATCTTGTTGAGCATCTCAACAAGGAGATATAAAATGAAAATGGATCCCATTACAAAATCCTTAGATGAAAAACTAAAACTTAATTCAATCTCCTTACCCCAGCTTCAGGACGGGATTACTGAGTGCTTTGTACTCACCAATCGCCATTTTTTGCAGCAGCGCATGGGCGAGAAAACGCCCATTGATGAAATAGACGGTATAACACGTGAATTAACGGAGCAAGTCTATGCAGAAAATGACATCACAGAATCATATATCTCTGAGCCACTTTTGAAAAAAGCCTGTTTTGTGCTTGATAAACAACTTGGCTTTGAAGCAGATAAAGGCTTGATGGATCACCATATGGAAGTTATCGGGCGTCTTTTTGAGTTGGCAGCATAATTTAGAAAAAGGAGCAATAAAATGAAATTAGCAATGGTCGGATTAGGCAAAATGGGCGCAAATATGGCAACACGTTTAATGCGCGGTGGGCATGAAGTTGTCGCCTTTGATGTGAATGAGGAAGCCATCCAAAAAGCGGAATCTGAAGGTGCAGAGGGTGCGTGCACTTTAGCAGAAGTTGCTGAGAAACTATCCGCACCGCGCGTGGTTTGGGTGATGGTTCCCGCTGGTGAGATAACGGAATCCGTCATTAGCGAGTTGGGCGAATTGCTTTCAGACGGGGATACCATCATTGATGGTGGTAACACGTTATATAAAGATGATATTCGTCGCGCCGCAACCCTCTCCGAAAAAGGGATTGAGTATGTTGATGTCGGTACAAGCGGCGGTGTTTGGGGCTTAGCAGAAGGTTATAGCTTGATGTTTGGCGGCACAAAAGAATCTGCCGAAATGCTGCGTCCCATTTTCGAGACCCTCGCCCCCTCCGCTGATTTGGGCTGGGGGCATGTCGGCCCCGTTGGAGCCGGACACTTTGTCAAAATGATCCATAACGGAATCGAATATGGCATGATGCAGGCATACGCCGAAGGATTTGAAATCATGCATGCTAAAAAAGATTTCGATCTCGATTTGCACCAAGTCGCCGAGATTTGGCGGCACGGCAGTGTCGTCCGCTCATGGCTCCTTGATTTAACCGCCAACGCCCTCGAAGACGACCAGGATTTGAGCGATATTGCGGGCTACGTTTCGGATAGCGGCGAGGGGCGTTGGACGGTCTTTGAAGCCGTCGATTTGGACGTGCCTGCGCCCGTGATCACGCTTTCCCTACAACGGCGTTTTTCCAGCCGTCAAGATGAAAGCTACGCTGCCAAAGTGCTCTCTGCAATGAGAAATCAGTTCGGTGGGCATGCGATCAAGAAGGCGGAATAATGGCTCACACCAGCATTATCATTTTCGGCGCATCCGGCGATCTGACTCGGCGCAAGCTCATCCCTGCTCTCTACAATAATTTCAAAAAGGGACGCTTGGTGGAGTGCGCCAACGTGGTTGGATTTGCGCGCCGTCCTTATACAGATGAGACCTTTCGTGAGCGTTTGCGAGAAGGCGTTCAAAAATTCAGCCCCGATAGTTTCGATGCAGAAACATGGGATGAATTTGCTCAAATGCTGCACTATTTTCGCGGCAATCTTGACCAAGCGGATGATTTTGAAAAGCTAGGATCTTCTCTCAGCGAGCTGGAAGATGGCGCAGCCAACCGCCTCTACTACCTCGCCACCGCCCCATCCTTTTATGGACCCGTCGCAGAATCTCTTGGCGCGGCAGAGATGTCAAAAGAAGACAAAGCATCAGGCATCTGGCGACGTATCATCATCGAAAAACCTTTTGGCCGAGATCTAAAGTCTGCGCAAGCATTAAACGACGCTGTCCACACTGCTTTCGATGAGAGCCAAATCTATCGCATTGACCATTATCTCGGCAAAGAGACCTCCCAAAATATTCTCTTTTTCCGCTTTGCCAACACCATCTTCGAGCCGCTCTGGAATCGACGTTTTGTAGATAATGTCCAGATCAGCGTCGCAGAAAGTGTCAATGTCGGCGAGCGTGCCGGATATTACGACAAAGCTGGTGTCCTGCGGGATATGTTCCAAAACCACCTTTTCCAACTCCTTGCCTTGGTCGCAATGGAAGCCCCCGCATCCTTCAACGCGGATGCTATCCGGAACGAAAAAGCCAAAGTCTTTCAGAGCATTCGCCAGATTCCGCTCGAGGATACTGTCCGCGCTCAATACGAGGGCTACGCTCAAGCGGAAGGCGTTGCGCCCGACTTCCAAACGCCTACCTATGCCGCGCTCAAACTCTTCATTGATAATTGGCGTTGGCAGGGCGTGCCTTTTTATCTCCGCTCCGGCAAGGCACTCAAGCACAAAAACTCCGAGATCATTATCGAGTTTCAGCGTCCGCCGCACCTCATGTTCGACCTCCCCGAAGGCAGCGATTTCACCCCAAACATCCTCTCGATCTGCATCCAGCCCGACGAAGGCATCCAACTCCGCTTTGAAGCCAAAGTCCCTGATTCCGATCAAGAGATGCGCTCGGTGAATATGGATTTCAACTACACCGATTCATTTGACGAAGCATCTATCCCCGAGGCCTACGAGCGCTTACTTCTCGAAGCATTGGATGGGGATGCCTCGCTCTTTACACGTTCCGATGAAATAGAAGCCTCCTGGCGGATAATTGATTCCGTTATAAATGGCTGGGCGGAACGCTCTCAGCCCGAACTTGCTACCTACACTCCCGGCGACTGGGGTCCCGAAGAAGCTACTGCTCTCCTCGCTCGTGATGGTCATCAATGGCGATTTGGTTGCGTAGATCATCGCATCAACTAAATGCCTGAACAGAATAAAAAGTTCGATGTCGCCATCATCGGCTCTGGGATGGGCGGCTCAACGCTTGCTGCCATTTTGGCGCGTCAAGGACTGAATGTGGTCGTCTTTGAAGCGGGGCAGCACCCTAAATTTGCAATTGGCGAATCGACGATTCTCGAAACATCCGAGATGATGCGTGCTTTGGCCGAGTTCTACGATGTGCCAGAGTTAGTCTATTTCAGCTCTGAGAATTATCTCGACTATGCGGGGACAACGCACGGCGTCAAGCGTCATTTTGGATTTGTACATCACACGGCTGGGCAAGACCCAACCCCCGAGCGGACCTTGCAAGCCATCATCCCCAAGCAACCTTACGGGCACGAATTGCATATCTACCGCCAAGACAGCGACTCTTTTCTAACCTCGGTTGCCATCTCTTATGGTGCGACTATTTTGCAAAACACCTCCGTTGCTGAAGTAGATTTTAGCGATGATGGCGTAGAAATTACCACAGCCAAAGGCGAAAAATATCAGGCAAACTATATTGTTGATGCAGGTGGGTTTCGCTCGTTGCTCGCTGAGAAATTTGATTTACGAGATTTTGATTTGCAAACCAACACGCGCGGCATCTTCACCCACATGGTCGATGTGCCTTGCTTCCACGATGTTAGCTTTTCAAAAGAAGAAAATAGGGTCCCATTCCGCTGGTCGGAGGGGACATTGCATCATCTTTTTGAAGGTGGCTGGCTGTGGGTAATTCCCTTTAATAATTATGCCGAAGCGACCAACCCTGTTGTGAGTGTAGGGCTATTGCTTGATCCGCGTGTCCATCCTGCAAGCAAAGATATTTCACCCGAAGAAGAGTTTTACGGGTTTATCGAGCAATTTCCCGGGATCAAGAAACAGTTCACAGACGCCAAGCCAATTCGAGGTTGGGTGCGTGCCGAGCGTCTCCAATATTCAGCAAAACACGTCGTCGGCGACCGATTCGCATTGCTTGGTCACGCGGTTGGGTTCATCGATCCGATTTATTCTAAAGGGTTGTACGTCACGCATATCACCATCATGCTGCTCGCGGATTTGCTGCTCAAGGCAAATAAAACGGGTGATTATTCTGTCACCGCGTTTGCGCCGCTGGAAGAAATCACGTTTAATTACGTCAAAATGCACGACCGTTTGGCAGCGAATTCGATTAAATCATGGTCAAATTACAAGCTCTGGCGAGTTTATTCCGTGCAGTGGTTGCTGGGCGCGTATCTTGAATATTTGATGCTGAGCGTTGCCAGAATGCGCGCCAAAAACCGCACAGACTATATTGATTTGCTGAAAAACAATCGCTTGGCGGGTGGTGGCTTCGAGGGCTTTTTTGAGTTGCAGGAGAAGGTTGATACGCTTTTCGAGCAGGTCAGCCCCGACGATGAAGCCGATGTAGACCGCATGGTCGCCAAAGCCAATGCGCTCTTGCGGGGTTTTAAATGGCTCCCGCTCCCCTTCAACGCTATTCTTGATGGCAAAAACCATCTCCCGAAAGGCAAGCTCCGCCTAACGCTTTTCAATAAAGAAGATGGCTTCATGGGCAACGGCGCGTATAAAGAGCATTTCTTTGGCGAAATGACCATGCTCGATTTGCTCTCTCAGGGCGCGCGCGATCAAATCCGTTATGCCCGCCCGCTACTTAAATGGCGGCGCAAAAAGCAGGCACGTTTATCTTGGGGAAAATAACGTCATCGCAATGATGAGTTTTAGAGAAAATATAAAATGTTCGATACTTACCTCCGCAACACCAAAGACCGCATCGGTGAGCCGATCGCGCGCCGCCTGACAAATATCTCCCCCAACGCCATTTCGCTGATCGGGCTGGGATTTGGCATCGCCAGCGCATTTTTTGCCGCCCGTCAGCTTTATCTTTTGGGATTGGTTTTCTGGCTGCTCAATCGTATTTTCGATGGTTTGGATGGATTGCTCGCCCGCTTGCACGATAAACAAGACGACTTTGGTGGATACCTAGACATTCTCTTGGATTTTATCGCTTACGCCGCTATCCCTCTTGGATTTGGGCTTGGTGCGGCCTCCCAAAATGTATACCAGGCGTTGGCAGTCTTGCTTTCTATCTACTACCTCAACACCGCCTCGTGGATGTTTCTCTCTGCCATCCTTGAAAAACGTGCCGCCCGTGATCCTGAAACATCAACAACCATCATCATGCCCACTGGTTTGATTGGCGGATTCGAGACAATTGTTTTTTACTCATTCTTCTTCCTTTTGCCGCAATATATTACCCAATTATTTATCATTTTTTCTTTGCTGATTTTGATAACGATTATTCAACGTTTGTTTTGGGCGAAGAAGAATTTATAGAGCGACATAAATGTCACACTACGCTCCGTAACGCAAGATCCATCTTGCGTTTTTTTATCAACCGCTGCTATTTTTAAAAAGGGAAGAAACCTCATATTAAACGCATCAAAGGAAGAGCCTGATACCTAATCCTTATTCACCTGAATGACTTATTTCCCCTTCAGTCTGTAGAAGAGAAAGAAACTGATCAGGCATATCATCATCGGAGTCAATATTGAATACCATCCCTACTCATCTAGTCATTAATGCTGCGATCAATAAAAAATATGGCAGTAAGTTCAAGATTATTCGAGCTGCATTTCTGTGGGGCTCGGTTGCACCGGATATTCCGCTGTTTCTTCTAACACTCGGATATATGGTTTACCTCCGTCTCTTTACGACACAATCCATGATGACGGGGATGGAGCATGCCTTCGACAATTTGTTTTTCAACAATTTCTGGTGGATTAGTAGTCATAACTTTTTACATTCACCCACCATACTTGTCTTGCTTGCCCTTTTACTCTGGCGTAAGCGAGAACAAAAACGAAGCAAATGGTTGCTCTCGTTTGTTTACGGTAGCATGATCCATTCAGTCGTTGATATTCTGACTCATCACAATGATGGGCCTCTGCTCTTTTTCCCTTTTAATTGGCAAACTCGTTTTTATAGCCCGATCAGCTACTGGGACAGTGCCCACTATGCCAGCCAAGTCTTTTGGGTTGAGTTGGGGATTAACATCCTTTTGTTGGGGTATCTATTTATGCCAAAAATTATTCAATACTTTAAAAAAACAACCTAATACCTAATCTCGAATTGCCTAATTCCCCTCCCAAAAAGGAACCCTATGCCCCCTCTAAAACTCGGAAAAATCGCTCCAAACTTCACTCTCCGATCTGTAGAAGGTGAAGAAATTTCTCTCAGCGATTTAACGCAATCTAATCAAAAAGTCTTACTCATCTTTCTGCGCCACTTAGGCTGACTGGTCTGCCGCGAGCATGTGGCACAGTTGTGCCAAAACCAAAATAAATTAGATGAACTAAATACCCGCGTTATTATCATATCTTTTTCAACGCTCCCCGCCATCCAAGAATGGCTAGAGCAAACCTGTTCCAACTTCACTGTTCTTCTTGACTGCGAGAGAAAAGTTTATAAAGCCTATAAATTAGAGAATTCGTTTTGGCGTGCCTACCATCCCAAAACGCTGTGGTTTTATACTAAAGTCATTCTCTCTGGGGGAAAAATGCTCGATTCACACGGAGACGACACATCTCAAATTGGCGGGGATTTCATCATTGATGAAAATGGGAAGTTTAGCTTCATCTATCCCAGCAAAAACTCTAGCGATAGACCACCTATAGAAGATTTGGTAGGAGTTCTCGAAACCATAAAGCATAAAAGCGAGTAAAATACGCCCAACTTAGCAATAAAGGAGCAAATATGAAAACAGAAAGCGGATTAGAATATACAGAAAATAAAGGTGGTAAAGGTACCCAAGCCGAAGCTGGTAAAACCGTTAGTGTTCATTACGAAGGCAGGCTTCTTGATGGAAAGATCTTCGATAGCTCTTATGAACGTAATCAGCCCATTGAATTTCAGTTAGGTATTGGGCAAGTCATCAAGGGCTGGGACGAAGGTATTGCCCTGATGAAAGTTGGCGGAGAAGCCACGCTCACAATCCCTCCTGAACTGGGATATGGCGAACGCGGCGCAGGCGGAATAATCCCACCAAATGCCACGCTAATTTTTGATGTTGAATTGGTAGATGTAAAATAAAGCAAAAATCCTCCGAAAGGAGGATTTTTGCTTTAGGCTAACTTAGCTTGAAGTTCTTATACAAACCCAATCTCCCTCTTTTATTCTTCTTATATCTGCGAGCTAAACTATAGCAAGTTCAAATTTAATTGGTATATATAAGGAGATAAAAAAATGACTTACCATATTCGCCCATACACCCATCGCCATAGCAGAATGCGCCGCATGGCAGCCCAAAATGATGCTTATACCTTGCGCGTTGATGTCCGTGAAGAAGATGATAGCTTCGTGCTAACCACCGCCGTTCCCGGCTTGAGTGCAGACGATCTGAATATTCAGGTTCTTAATAATGTTGTTCGCATCGAGGGTGAGTATCTAACCTCCGATGGTGAGCATCTCTTAAGCGAATTGCCCGAAGGCAAATTTATTCGTACCCTGCGCCTCCCCAGCGAGGTAGACGCCGACCAGGTTGAAGCCAAGATCAAAAACGGGGTTCTTTCCCTCAGCCTGCCCAAGGTCGAGTCCGCTCGCCCGAAGCAGATCAAGATATTGGCAAAATAATATTTTTTGAAATATTAAAAATCCGTTCCTTTTGAAGGGACGGATTTTTATTTTAAACGCGGCAATGGTGTAAAATTCAGAAAATATCTTATGGAGAAGACCCAATGAAAAAAGAATCCTATAAACAACTATTTCCCCTGATTTTGATTATTGTCCTCTTATTAGCAGGATGCGGCTCCGCCGCTGCGGAACCGACCGCGATCCCGACACTTGCTTCCACTGAAACAGCAATTCCTGAACCGACACTGACTCCCACACCCGCAATCCCCCTGGCATTGCTCATTGTCCCTGCAGATATGGATCAGGAAATCTCTGATGTCTACCAAACCTTGGTCTACAATCTTGCTCAAAGCGCAGGGATGCGTTTCCAAGTCCGTAACACGCTCACGATGGCAGACCTTGAGCCTTCGCTGCGTGTCGTTATTGCTCTGCCACCCGACCCCGGCCTAATGGAGTTAGCCGCAGCAGCACCGCAGGCGCAATTCCTCTCTGTCAATATCCCCGATATGGTCGCAGGCGGAAATTTAAGCGTTCTCGCTAATACAAATCGCCCAGATATTGCAGCTTTTATATCTGGCTATATTGCCGCAATGATCACAGAAGATTACAGGACTGGGTTACTGATACCAAAAGATGATCAGCTCGGACAAATAACTTTGGCAGCCTTTCATAATGGTTTTGACTACTATTGTGGCACCTGCACCGCTTTCATTTATCCTTCTTGGTGTGCCACTGCCCCCTGTTATCCACAACATGTAGAAATCCCAGCCGAAGAAGACCCCGTTGCCTACAATGCCTATTCTGATTTTCTGGTTCTTCAAAGACAAGTCGAAACTATGTATATCGCTCCTCAATTTGCTACCCCTGAATTGCTAACTTATCTCTCCAGTAGCGGAGTATTGGTCATCAGCGATCTTTCTCCTCAACAGAAATTAGGGAACTGGGTCGCAACCATCCAGCCTGATGTAATTCATGCAATTGAAACCGCTTGGCCTCAACTTATTTCTGGAGCAGGTGGGGTAAATATCACATCTCCGCTAATTTTGGTGGATGTTAGCCCCGAGCATCTTCCGCCCGGCAAAGAACAGCAGGCGCAAGATATTCTTGCTCAATTACAAGCAGGCTATATTCTGACAGGGGTCAACCCCTAAATCACAGCTTTTCCCTAAAAAGGCTGCTAAATTTAGTTTAGCAGCCTTTTTTGATACAAATGTACGTCATCAGCAGTTCGAAATATGAACACGACATAATCTGTCCGATATAAAATTGTTTATGAAATTAAAGATGCGGCGGCGGCTGTGTTTAGTGTTTTCTTTACTCAATCACCCTCATCTCTAGCTTCCCAGCGATTTTTTCAAAAAAGAAAAGGTAAGAACAATTTGCGTAAATTGTTTGGTGTAGAAAAGATTCCAATGGATACTCAAATAAAGATCTTTCGCATTCTAAGTGAACGCTATCGTAATCGAAGAAAACGCTTTGGTTTGCGATTCAACCTGATTGCTGTTATTTACAATTCTGAGCTTACATGACTTTTGCAAGAGGTCTATTGTCTGACCGAACCGTTCTATCGCTGTCCAGCTTTCAGCACCGCTAAGGACTGCACTAATGGCGATTATGACAATATCTATCAGCTTATGGCTTATCCTTCCTTCCATACGAGAGTCGGTAAGATCTTGAAAGTAGGTATATAAAATGGCGTTTCCTGAGCTTTGCATTCAGCTTTCTCCTTCTTTCGCAAATACAAAGGAGATTTCACAACAATTTACCAGTTTTCATGCGTAAGCTCTGAAGTTCCGAATAGTATCTGCCCAAGGTTCTTCCGTGATATAGTTATCCGCTCATGGATAGTCTCCTTTGCTGGATGTGCGCGGCTATTACCAACCCATGCTGCGGCATGAAAGAACATTTTGATAAAGAAGGTTTCATCTTCAGCGAACACCGCGAAGGGTTGTTGTGCAACTCCGACCCGACAGATCTATTAGAGAAAATGAGCAATCAGAATCATTCTGATGAAGCCGTAAAAAAATGGATGAGGCAATAAAATGCAGGTTTTTAGAAAAAGTCTAATTTCTTAGAAAGAATTTACTACTATGAACGAGAAAAAACGAATCGCAGTACTTACCAGTGGTGGTGACGCACAAGGCATGAACGCAGCCGTTCGTGCTGTTGTGCGTACCGCATTGAATGAAGGGGTTGACGTTTACGCCATCTATGAAGGCTATCAAGGTATGGTGGAAGGGGGTAGCAGAATCGTCGCAATGGATTGGAATTCTGTTGGCGGCATCCTGCAAATTGGCGGAACAGTCATTGGCTCTGCACGATGCAAGAAATTTCTCACGCGTGAAGGGCGTCTCCAAGCCGCACATAATTTAATTATGCATGGCATTAACGGTCTGATCATCATTGGTGGCGATGGGTCGCTGACCGGTGCAAATATTTTTCGCGAAGAATGGTCCTCACTGGTTGAAGAACTGCTTGAAACAGGCAAGATCGACGCAGAGACTGCGGCTGAATACCCCCATTTTTTGATCGTTGGTTTGGTCGGCTCCATCGACAACGACTTCACTGGAACGGATATGACCATAGGCGCGGATTCTGCGCTGCATCGCATCACGGAAGCGATTGATGCAATCACCAGCACAGCTGCCAGCCACCAGCGTACCTTTGTTGTTAAGGTCATGGGACGAAACTGTGGTTATCTGGCGTGTATGGGGGCGCTGGCTACCGGCGCGGACTGGGTCCTGATTCCCGAATCGCCGCCCGATGTGGAAAATTGGAAAGATGTGATGGCAAACCGCCTGCACACCGGACGAAAGCATGGCCGCCGTGACAGTATTGTTGTGCTTGCCGAAGGAGCACACGACCGCGATGGGAATTATATCGGCAGTAGTGATGTGCAAGCAGCCTTGGAAGAACGCCTGCAGGAGGATGTCCGTGTGACGGTTTTGGGGCATGTCCAACGTGGTGGGAACCCAAGTGCATTTGATAGGACACTCGGCACCCGAATGGGATATGAAGCTGTCAGAACGATCCTGAGCGCAAAACAAGATGATGCCCCCGTGGTGATCGGAATCAAGAATAACCGCATGACGCGCCTTCCTTTACTAGAGGGTATCCAAAACACGCGTGCCGTTGCGGAAGCGATCAATGCCAAAGATTACGACAAAGCCATGAGCCTGCGCAGCACATCCTTTATCGAAGTTTTCCGCACCCTGCGCACCTTGGGACGTGCCTTCCCGCATCCCATTGACCCAGAACAAAAGCGGCTGCGGATTGGCATTTTGCATGCCGGCGCGCCCGCCCCAGGGATGAATACCGCTGTTCGTGCGGCTGTTCGTTTGGGGTTAGATCAGGGGCATATCATGCTTGGTATCCATAACGGCTTTGATGGCTTTGCCAAAGGCGAAATGGAAGAGATGGATTGGATGAGCATCAGCGGTTGGGCAGCACAGGGTGGTTCTTTGCTCGGCACCAATCGCCGTGTGCCACAAGGGAGCGATCTCTACGCTATCGCGCGTGTCATTGAAGATAAGCAGATCGACGCGTTGATGATCATCGGTGGGTGGACAGCGTATGAAGCTTCTCATACCTTGTTGAACAGTCGCAAGAATTACCCGGCTTTCAAATTACCGATGATCTGTATTCCTGCATCGATCAATAATAACCTGCCCGGTTCTGAGCTGAGTCTCGGCGCGGATACGGCCCTCAACAATATCATTGATGCGGTGGATAAGATCAAGCAATCGGCTGTGGCGACCGAGCGTTGTTTTGTCGTCGAAGTGATGGGACATTACTGCGGCTACCTCGCGCTGATGGGTGGCTTGGCAACTGGCGCCGAGCGTGTTTATCTCCACGAAGAAGGCATCACGCTGGATGCTCTCCAGAAAGATCTAAAAAAGCTTACTTATGGCTTTGACCATGGCAAACGTTTGGGCTTGATGATCCGCAATGAGTATGCGAACAAGATTTATGATACCAATTTCATTTGCTCCCTCTTCGAAGAAGAAGGCAAGGGTATTTTTGATGTGCGTCCGGCGATCTTGGGGCATCTCCAGCAGGGCGGTAATCCTTCACCTTTTGATCGGATTCAGGCGACCCGCTTTGCCAATTTGAGTTTGCAGTTCCTGGCTGAAGAGTGCGAAAAAGGTAGCGATAGAAACGCCTTTATTGGCATGCGGGATGGGAAGGTCCAAACACATGATATGCGTGATTTTGACCGCATCGTCGAGTTTGAATACCAGCGTCCCCGTGACCAGTGGTGGATGGAACTTCGTGGTATTGCCCGCTTGCTAGCTCAGCACGGCCCGGGTGAAAAGAGATAAGTTTTCTTGATAAAGATTTGCGCCGCCCTTTTAGGCGGCGTTTTTTTTTAGATAGGGCTTATACAGATTTAAAATCTCTAGCACCAACGCTCTGCGTTGGTGCTCAGGAAAAGTTGCAACGCAGAGCATTGCAACAAGGAAATTCAGTGCTTTGTGTAAACCCTATAAGGAATAAAAGAATGCAGAACGAATATAAAGTCAGGCGCGCAAAATCGGTGCAAGATGCTGAAAAACTACGCAAATTTTTAAATACTGTCTTTCATCCTGAAAAGGTGGGGACGCTGGCCGAGGTGATCTATAAAGATTTCCCTGGGATGGAGGAACGCTACTGGTTCATCATCGACGATGAAGACAAAGGGCAGATCATCGCCGCTTTTGCCCTCATCCCCTGGGAATGGGAAGTTGAGAGGATAAAACTCAAAGTGGCCGAGATGGGTATTGTGGGCACGCACACCGATTATCAGGGGCGCGGGCTCCAGCGCATCCTGAATAAGGAATTCGATAAAACCCTTGAAGAAGACGGTTTTGATCTCGCGATCATCCAGGGCATCCCTGGGTTTTATGGACAATTTGGCTATTTTTACAGCATCCCTTTGGAAAACCATATCAATCTTCATTTTCACATGCTTCCCTTCAGCCATGATGGGTATTCCTTCCGTCTGGCTGAGCTGGATGATATCCCTTTCTTGATGCAAGAAGACGAGGCTTATCGGGCGCAGTATGCCTTCTCGGCTGTACGCAACGAGGCCAAGTGGCGCTATATGCTTACAGAGAGTTTGGAAACCGAATATGGTTCCGAATTTTGGATTATGGAATCAGGTGGCGAAAAATTCTATTGCCGAATCCCCCAAGACGGATTTGGCGAGGGACTGATCGTCAGCGAGATCAGCGAGGGGATCAGCACGCCAGCACTGCAAGCCTTTTTTGCTTTTTGCAAGGAAAAGGCACAAGAGCGGGACAAACCCTACATCCGCTTGAATCTGCACTATGAAGCGACTGCCGCAAGAATGGCTTTTGGATTGGGAGCCAAAGAAGGGCGTCCCTATGCCTGGCAGATCAAAATTCCAGATGTAATATGTTTGCTGAAAAGCATGACACCTGTGCTCGAAAAACGGATCATGGCCAGTGCCTTCAAGGACTACACTGGCACCTTCCGACTGGAATTTTACAAAAGCAGCGTGGATATGGTCTGGGAGAAGGGCAAGCTCAAATCCGTCTGCAAAGCGGATGGTGATGCCGATGACTCTTTCTATATGAATAGCCAGCTTTTCCCCGCCCTTGCATTGGGGCATCGTAGTTGGCAGGAGTTGCGCCACATTCACCCCGATATTTTCGTCGGCTCTGCTGAGAGCGCACTTTTTCTTGAGACACTCTTCCCGAAAAAAGCTTCGTGGATTCATGAGCAGTATTAGGCCCCCTCTGTCCTTCGGAGATCTGGAAAAGAAACTGCTTCGCATCCAATTATCCCCCCATTTTGCAAGCAAAATAGGGGGGAAGCCCCAGCGAAGCAAGGGGCAGGGGGCTGAACGTCTAAGTTAAAGAAAAAAAGCTGACTCATCCCAATTTCAAGGATGAGTCAGCTTTTTTCTTAATTGATCTGGTATTTCTCCAAGTATCAGGGGCAAGTACAAGAGAAAAATACAAGATCCCAGATGCCTCCATGACTCTCACAAGCAATTTGGTCAGGAGCATAGGCATCGCAGGAGTTTGTATCCTCTTCACCCTCGTCCTTTGGCTCATCTGAAGGCTCGGGCACAGGCAGGGATAGTGGACCTTTGGTATAGATAGGCTCCTCACAACCATCCAGACCCAGTGAAAGATGGTACTTATATGTACCAACGTATTCGGATGGCAGTTTGATTTTGCAGGAGAGACGTGTATTATTTCCTTCGAGGGGCGCACAGGCTTGGCCTTCCATATCGCCGATTTTCATATAGTAGTTCAGGTCCTGCCAGGCAACGCTTGCAGGCATTTTGATATTCACAGCCAGGGGAGCGCCGGGCAGCCATTCCCCATAAACATGTGAAAAAGCCGCGCCTTGGAAGAGATCGCATTGGGGCAGGTTGACAGGTATGGTAATTTCACCAGTATCCTTATTAAAAAAAGGTGCATAAGTAGCCCAATTTCCTATGTGGACGGTCGAAGAGTCGCTGCCGAAATCCATATGGAGGCCGATTTTGATTTGTGACGCCTTCACCTCACTTTCTGTTGGCTTCTCAACAGTGATCTGCTCCTTTTCCCTCAAGAGTGTAGTGCCGTATGCACCCATTACATCCAAATTCATGATAGGAGTAGTACTTCCAAAACCCAAACTGTCCGCAATTGTTATTTCATTTAAAGCACTCTTTTGTAAAGTTTTCCCTGGGGCCGCCGCGCAAGAGCCTGTGAAGCAGCCAACTTCCATGTAGGGCCAGTCGTAGTGGTATTCCGTTTCCGTTTCTAGCGTTAGGCCTGCAAGGGGGGCCCATGAAACACCTATACTAGAACCCGTTGGCCAGGCAATACCTATCGGGGTTGATATTACCGACTTACCAAGATTACCCGCAGTAACTTCAAGCACTACGTCTCCCTGTTCCAGAAAGATCACCCAGTCTTGACCATCAAAATTTGACAACACGAATATCGTATCCGGCCCGATCAGCAACACGTTTCCGTTGGGTAAGTCCAGCCGCGCGTTTGAATCCGCCTGCGTGCGTACGCTGGCACCGTCGCTGACGAGTTCCACAGTGCTTACGCTTTTCCAATCTGTCTCATTCTGCGCGCGCACGGCCACATCGTTCTCAACTTCGCTGAGGATGGCTGGCTCGGATGTAACGACTTCAGTGGCCGGGACAGCCGTGGCTTGGACGGGTTCGGGTGCTACGGCTGCGATAGTCGGTGCTGCGGCAGGTTGAGCAGGCGCACTACAGGCCGGTCCTGCAAGTATCAGCATTCCTAGAATGATCAATATTCGTTTCATATTTAATTCTCCATTTTTTTGAAATCGTATGAGATTTGGTTTTTATTCTTTTTCACGCCATAGTAAATTATGGGTGAAGATATTCACGACTTTCAATAGAAGATTTTGTCTATTGCTCGAAATCATCCCAGCCAAAGATAAAGCCTTTTTTATTCTCGCCAGGCAGCAGTTCAACCTGATGTGTTTGCACCGATGCACCACGAATAGGAAAAGTAAAAGTACCCCCTAAAGCAGCGGAACTCGACAAAAATGAATCATTTATCTTAATGCAGTATTTACCGGCTTCGAGCTTTTCAAATTTAAAGGTGCCATTTGATGTTGTTGTTGTTCCAACGGACGTTGCGGGTGGGCAGGCACCGGAGAACAACTCAACGGGAACGCCTGAGATACCGACTTCGCCTTTGAAGCTTCCATCACCTTCAGGGAGACCATTAATTGTTACACAAGTGTTCCCAGGAAATAAGTCATCACAGTCTTCAAGCCAAACAAAACCACTGATCGAACCAACCGGAACTGGCGGCACGGAGATAACCGGCAAAGCACCGATATTACCGGTAATGGTGGCGTGTTCAAGCCATGCCCAACAGTCTTTACCACTGCCCGGGTCAACAATTACATAAGAATTAGTAGAGCTGGGGGCTTGACCCTTCACCACATAAGAAGCTCCAACTGTTAACCCATCCGTGATAGCCCATCTAATACCAGGGCCTGTCCGACAGTTTGTATTTACGCTCACCGATAACATCGGTGTACTGGATGTTGCGGTTGCTACCGGTGCAGCCGGTGCAGCAGCTGTCGGACTTGCTGGTGCGGCAGTTGTCGGGCTTGCTGGTGCTTGAACAGCGGGCGAAGCAGCCGGCGCGGCAGGCGCACTTTGGGTCTGTTGCAGAGCTACAATGGTTGCTTCCAGATTAGGCTCTGAGCTGGAACTAGGTGTACCCAGGGTACACGCAAGGGTTGCTAAAACTAACACTAAAACAACAGCTAATAGTTCTTTCTTCACAGCTAACATTTTTATTATCTCCTTATTATCTTTACGATTACCATCGTTTTCAATACAATCATTGATCTGTGAAATTGAATTCTCCAGAAACTTAAGAATTTCAGGAAAATTCAGTCTGCAGCCTATGGGAATTGACTGCTGATATTTGATTCTCCATTTTTTTTGAAATCGTATGAGATTTGTTTTTATTCTTTTTCACACCTTGGTAAATTGTGCTTGAAGATAAACACCACCCCCTGATGGAAATGATCTTATAATGACTTTTATAATACGATAAATATGATAAAAGTAACCTACTATACTTGGCGCTCCCTGTCAACACAATTGTGATTCTGTCATATAAACTTTGACAAAATCTCATAAACCGAGTTATGGACAAGAGAAATTCAATAAATGCAGCGCGGGCTAGAGCAATCGCATCTTATTTAAAAACAAGACAAATCTTTATTTTTTCGCGCAGGCTGAAGCCCTAGCTCAAAGCATAGAAGCCCTGCGGGCTGAAAAGAGTCGGGTTTATCCGACTTTTATATACTAAGGCAGGGCTTTAGCCCACTCCGATGCCTGATTTCGTACATTTTTCATTGTTTTTTGCAAAATAATTTAGATGCGATTGCATTTTTTTGGCGTATAATTTGGTATCAAAAATCTCAAATCTAAGGTCTAAAATCCCATGCAAATTCCCCCCTTCACCCTCGAACGATATTTCGCCAAACACGAATTCTCCGCCAAATACCTGCTCTCCAGTTCAGATTGCGAATCTCTAAGGTTGCCAGAATTGCTTGAGATGGCCTCCCCCGAGATGCGCAAAACTTTCTTCGAACTCAAACTCGGCTACACCGAGTCATTGGGGCATCCGCAATTGCGGACGGAGGCTACAGGCATTTATGAAGGCATCGAGGCCGATGACGTGCTCATCGCCGCGCCCGAAGAAGCGGCAGCGCAAGGAGCTCGCGACACAGGTCTCGGACAACAATGAGCAAGACTGTATTGTTCGGAGCCATCGGTCGTCACAATTTTGGAGACTTGCTTTTTGCACATATCGTAGAGAGGATGATTCGGGATTCGGGAATAGAGACAGATATTCATTTTTGTGATCTCTTGGCAAGAGATATGACTCCGTACGACGGTCATGATGTAGAAAGCATCACCTCCTTTCTTGATATCGATGACCTAAACATCGTCCATATCGGCGGTCAAACTGGTGGTTGTTCTGTTGAAGCAGCTTTGAAAATGTTGGAGGACCCAGCAACCAAGTCTGGATTTGGCATTCGGGCCCAAGAATACATAGCTTTCGCACTGAAAAACATACATCGTAGGATTCGGTACATCAGGCGCTTCCTGCCGATTGATTTGATTCGCGAAAGACTTTTCGCTGCTCGCCTTTCGTCGTTCGGGATCAGTCCGCTCTCCAGCGTGGAAGTTGCATACCTGCTACCAAAAGCTCTTTTCAGGGCTCCCGGAATCTTTGTCGCCAACTCGATTGGAGGGAACTCCAAGCCTGCTCTTCAGAATTTGGCGAGCTATGACTACGTCGGTTTTCGGGACCGTCAGAGTTATCTGATTGCAAGAGACCACGGGATCGAGAATCTACATCTCGCACCAGATTGTGCGGTGTTGACAAGATACCTGTTTGAGGAGTTGATCGTAGGTCGAAGCAGTCGCGAAGCAATCAGGAAAATGCGAGCAGCAGTAGGAAAGGACTATGTTGCAATCCAGATAAATACCAGTATTCTTGACGCACATGGAAGGGAGATAGAAGAGGCCCTTTCTGAATTCATCAACAGGACGAGTCTTCCACTTGTCTTCTTCTGTGCTGGTATTGCTCCGCAACATGATAGTGCGGAGCAATACAGGGCACGTTTCATGAACGGCTTGGAACAAGGAAAGATATATTTCTTCGACAGCTATAATATCTGGGATATTTGCCATGTTATTTCAAACGCAACCCTCATCGTTGGAACAAGCTTACATGTACGGATTATCGCGAGCCTATATGAAAGAAAACGTTTGACCTTATGCGGCGACCACAAGCAGAACTCGTATATCGATGAATGGGATTTCTCAAAGGAGAAAACGCAGCCAGAGCGTTTATATGATGATGCTGTGAGAATTCTTTCGGCTCCTCATGATGAAACGGGTGATCGCGAGAACACTCTTGCACTAGAGCGACTGTATTTAGAGATGAATTTTCTGAATATGGGACTTTGGGCCGATGGGAAGGGCTAGACTCTCCTCCATGGCACGGCGCGGGCGATCGGTCGTGGCGGCTAGGTGGTAAGCGGTCGGGTACTCTCAGGATTGGGCCAGAATCGCAGGCCTGTAGAAATAGAATGTCCAACAAGAACATTGAGCATATTTGTTCTTGCGCGCAAAATGCTCATGTTGGACGTTGGGTCAGACGCTCGCGAAAACGTTCTTTTTCCGTGCACCGTAAAAACCTATTTTCCTCTCTTCTAAAGTCTGAAATCTGAAACTTAAGGTCTAAAACATGAAAATCCCCCCCTTCACCCTCGAAAGATATTTCGCCAAATACGAATTCTCTGCCAAATACCTGCTCTCCAGCTCAGATTGCGAATCTCTGACTCTGCCGGAGCTGCTCGAAATGGCCTCCCCAGAGATGCGCAAGACCTTCTTCGAACTTAAACTCGGCTACACCGAGTCGATGGGGCATCCGCAGCTACGCGCCGAAGCTGCCAATTTTTACGATGGGCTGAGCGCATCAAATCTGCTCGTCGCTGCGCCACAAGAAATTATCTTCCTACTCATGGAAGCTCTGCTTCAACCCGGCGACCACGTTATATCCACTTTTCCGGGATACCAGTCGCTCTACGAGATCGCCCGCGCGGTTGGCTGCCAAGTCTCCATGTGGGAACCGGATGAAGCCGCCGGATGGCATTTCGATCCGGCTCGTCTCGCCGAACTCATCCGCCCCGAGACCAAACTCGTCGTCATCAACTTCCCGCATAACCCCACCGGCTACGTCCCATCCAAGTCCGATTTTGATGAGATCATCGGAATGCTGCGCGAACGCGGCATCTACCTCCTTTCGGATGAGATGTATCGCTTTTTGGAGATCGAAAGCGGGACGACCCTGCCCTCGGCTTGCGAGGCTTACGAAAAAGCTTTTACCCTCTTCGGCATGTCGAAAACCTTTGGCCTCCCCGGCTTACGCATCGGATGGATCGCCAGTCAGGATGCCCCCACCCTGGCACGGATGCTCGAAATAAAAGACTACACCACCATCTGCTCCAGCGCCCCGAGCGAGATCCTATCGATCATCGCCCTGCAAAATAAAGATGCCATCATCGAGATGCAAAATGCCCGTTTGGCACGCAACTTTGCCCTGCTCGACGACTTCATGGCTGCCCGCCCCGAATGCTTCCAACTCAACCGCCCGCGCGGCGGCTCAATCTGCTTCCCGCGTATGCTCGGCGTTGAAAGCACGCTTGAATTTGCAGACACCCTTGTCGCCGAAGCCAGCATCATGCTCGCCCCCTCGCATGTTTTCGATTATGGACACCAACACTTCCGCATCGGTTTTGGGCGTGAGAATTTTGGCGAGGTTTTAGCGCTCTTTGGGGAATATGTAGACGCACTAAAATAACTTTTACTGGTCTCCCCTAAATTCCGTGTATTTGGAATTTGGGGGATGCGAAGCAGTTTCTTTTCCAGATGCCCGACAGGGCAGAGGGGGCAGAAATCGAGATAATTGATAAACGAAGAATTAGTTGAAATTTCAGACATAAACAGCTTCACCACGAAGGCACGGAGTACATAAAGGTTTTCTTTATGCTCTTTGTGGCTTTGTGGTGAGCTCTTCAGCAAACGCCCAATCCTTGCCCTCCCCTCCTCCCTGACGTATAATCGCCCACATGCCAATCTTGGATGAAAACTCCCTCGACTTCATCAGTCGCAGCCCAGAGCAAAGTCGCCGTATGGGCATGCGTCTTGGTGCCATGCTAAATATCGGCGATATCGTCTGTTTGCAGGGCGATCTCGGCGCAGGGAAAACCACCTTCGTACAAGGGTTGGCACAAGGCTGGGGATCGCTCGACCCCGTCACCAGCCCAACTTTTATCATCGTAAATATGTACCGCCGCCCCGACGAAAGCCAACTTTTTCACCTCGACACCTACAGGCTCGAATCCGCGCCTGAAGCCACTGAATTGGGTCTCGACGATATGCTTGCCTCGGGCCCCCTCGTCATCGAGTGGGCAGAGCGCATCGAAAGTGTTTTGCCAAAAAAGCGGCTCTGGATCAATCTTGAATATATTGATGAAGAACAACGTCGTCTTCAATTTACCGCACAGGGTGCACACCATCAAAACTTCATCGACGAATTACGAAAATCCGCATTTGGAGGAGACTAATGCTTCTCGCTGTTGACACCTCCACCACCCAGGTTGGGGTAGCCCTCTACGATGGCGTCCATGTCATTGGCGAAAGTTTGTGGCATGGAAAACTGCGCCACACCACCTCCCTCGCACCTGAAATAGCTGCACTGCTAAAACGCACAAATCGGACGATGGACGAAGTCACTGTGTTGGGTGTTGCATTGGGGCCGGGATCATTTACCAGCTTAAGAGTAGGATTATCTCTGATCAAGGGACTCGCTCTCGCTCGGAATCTCCCCATCATCGGCATCCCCACATTGGATATTCTCGCGGCGGCGCAACCCGCTCGTGACCTTAGGCTTGCTACCCTACTACAAGCAGGGCGCGGACGTTTGGCAGTCGGCTACTATAACGCTTCCCCAAACGGAATCTGGGAACCCAAAGGTGATCTCAGCGTCATGCGCGTGGATGAATTAACGGAAAATATCGAAGAAAAAACACTCATTTGTGGCGAGCTCTCAGCAGAAGAACGTGAAATTTTGGCAAATAACGACTTGGTGGAGTTATCTTCACCCTCGCGTTCAACACGTCGACCTGCCTGTCTGGCAGAACTAGCCTGGAAACGGTATCAAGCTAAAAACACGGATGACGCGGCAAGTCTATCGCCCATTTATTTGCAGGTTGGGGCACAAATCCCATCATAAATAGAGCCCTGGCGGGTTTTAATCAGAGCCTTTGTCAACCATAATGAACCTGATCAGAAGGCGTTTTTTCATAAAAACATCTTATGAAACCTGTCAGGTCTAAAAATGTTTGGAGCAAAAATGAAAGACCATTTAATCGAAAAACTAGAAAGAAAAGAAGCCAAGATGGCAGTTTTAGGACTCGGCTACGTCGGCTTACCCCTCGCAGTCGTCTTCGCCGAAGCAGGCTTTGACGTAATTGGTATCGACCCCGATGCCAGCAAAATTGACGCACTCAATAAAGGCGAAAGCTATATTCCCGATGTACCAACAGAAGTTGTAGCAAAGTTAATAGCCAGCAGAAAAATAATAGCAACAACCGATTTTTCTGCCATAAAAGACGTTGAAGCCGTGAGCATTTGTGTGCCAACGCCCTTGAAAAAAACAGGCGACCCAGATATGTCTTATATAGACACAGCGACCACCGATTTGGCGAAATATATGCACCCAGGCATGGTCGTGGTATTGGAATCAACAACATACCCAGGCACCACGCGCGAATTTATTTTACCCATGCTCACCGAAAAAAGCGGATTAACTGTAGGCAAAGATCTTTTCTTGAGCTTCTCGCCAGAGCGCGTTGACCCAGGCCGTGAAGATTGGACAACCATCAACACCCCCAAAGTTTTGGGCGGTATCACCGAAGCCTGCACCGAAGTCGCCTGTACGTGGTATAGCGGCGCGATAGAAACCGTTGTGCCAGTCTCATCTACTGAAGCGGCAGAAATGTCAAAATTGCTCGAAAACACCTTCCGCATGATTAATATCGGCTTGGTCAATGAACTCGCTATCATGTGCGACAGGCTTGATGTAGATGTCTGGGAAGTGATCGAAGCCGCGGCAACAAAACCTTTTGGATTCATGAAATTCACCCCAGGACCTGGCTTGGGTGGGCATTGTATTCCCATTGACCCCCTTTATTTATCTTGGAAATTGAAATCCGTAGACTATAACGCTCGCTTTATTGAATTAGCTTCCGAAATCAATACCGGGATGCCGCGCTATGTTGTTCAAAAAATGCAAGATGCGTTGAATTCACAGAGAAAATCTATCAACGGGAGCAAAATTTTGGTTTTAGGTGCCGCCTATAAACCCGATGTGAACGATTTACGCGAATCACCCGCTTTAGATGTAATCGGTTTGCTTGCAGAAAAGGGTGCGGAGGTCAGCTATCACGATCCATACTGCCCCACCCTCAAAGCCCCTAATGATGACATAATGGAAAGTGTTCCCAATATGTTGGGCACAGTCGCAGAATCTGATTGTGTGGTCATCATCACCGACCATAGCGAATATGAATACGATCAAATTTTAGAAAAAGCTCAACTTATTGTAGATACGCGCAATGCTTTAGGAAAAGCCGCGCGTAGAGACGAGAAGGTTTTTGGGCTGTAGAAAACTTTAATGCTAATGTTTTTCTTTGTTTTTAAAAAATTCGCGTAATTCGCTAATTCGCGCCATTCGCGTTGAAAACATCTAAGCTAAATTTAGGAATATCATGGCAAAATATCTTATTACAGGTGCAGCAGGCTTTATTGGCTCCCACTTATCAGAGAGACTTATCACAGAAGAGTACGATGTCTTGGGCATTGATTGCTTCACAGATTACTATTCGAAAGCACAAAAAATGCTCAACAAGAATCTGGTATCCGATAAGGGTGTCGAATTTCTGCACCTTAACTTAGCAGAGGATGACCTTAGCACCGCGCTTGAAGGTGTAGAGGTAATTTATCACTTCGCCGCACAGCCGGGAATCTCTGCAACAACGCCATTTAGCGCCTATCTAAAAAATAATATCATCGGGACACATCGTCTCTTAGATGCCGCGAAGAAGTCCACTTCTCTACGTGGATTTATCAACATCTCCACATCTTCCGTTTACGGGGCAGATGCTACCAGTGATGAAAAAACAGAACCCAAGCCAACTTCCTATTATGGCGTTACCAAACTTGCCGCCGAGCAGTTAATCTTGGCAGCCGCACGTGAAGAAGGTTTCCCTGCCTCTTCAATGAGACTCTTTTCTGTCTATGGGCCACGCGAACGTCCCGAAAAGCTCTACCCTAGATTAATAGCAAGCATTCTCGAAGATAAAGCCTTTCCTCTTTACGCAGGGAGCAAAGAACATCTACGAAGCTATACTTATGTTGGAGATATTGTCGATGGCTTAGTATCTCTATTAGACAAATTAGACGATATCAAAGGGGAGATTTTCAACATCGGCACAGATGTCGCAATCACAACGGGCGAAGGCATCCGTATTGTGGAAGAGATTATTGGCAAAAAAGCAAAAATAGACCCGAAACCAAAACGCCCCGGCGACCAGCTTAAAACGCACGCCAATATCACTAAAGCACGTCAAGTCTTGGGCTACAACCCCACAACCACAGCGCGGAAGGGACTCGAAAAAGAAGTCGAGTGGTATAAAGAGCATATCTTTGGGAAAATCGATTTGTGGCAAAAATAATTTTTATAAACTACAGGAATAAATATTTTTTAACGCGAATTACGCGAATTTAGCGAATAACGCGAAAAAAAACTTTAAAATCCTCGTGCTCTTCGTTTTTTTCGCGCCTTTCGTGTCAAAAACACCAGAAAGAAAGTTTGTCTAAAATAGCCTAATCTTTATACCTTCCAACCTTCCAACTTCATGTCCCCTCTTTCAAAAATTCTCTCCATCTGGCAAGAAGACTCCCTCCTTCGCCGCGTTCTAAAAAACTCTAGCTATTTATTTAGCAGTAGCACCATCGGTATGGGGCTTGCCATGATTCAAAGCGTCCTCGCCGCCCGTCTACTTGGCGTCGCCGCCTTCGGATTGCTCGGCATGGTCATGTCCTTTGCCACTTCCATCAACCGCTTGCTATCCTTCCGCATCGGCGAGCTGGTCATCAAATATGGGGGCGAATACCTCGCCCAGAATCAAAAAGACCGTGCCGCCGCAACCCTCAAAGCCGCCGCCCTCACCGAAATCGGCACATCCATTTCCGCCTACGCCCTCCTCTATATTTTTGCCCCCCTCGCGGCGCAATATATCATCAAAGACCCTGCCGCAACCCTCTTCATCCGCTTTTACGCCCTCGCCCTCCTCAGCAATTTTGTCACTGGCACCTCCGCTGCCCTTCTTCAACTCGGTGATCACTTCCGCTCTCAAGCCGCAATCGCGCTCGCTCAAAATATCCTCACCGTTAGCATCATCGCCTACGCTTATTTTTCAGATGGCGATATCTGGCTCGTCCTCACCGCCTATTTAATCGGAAAAGTTTTCTTCGGTCTTTCTCTGGGATTTTGGGGACTGCGCCGTGCCAACGAAATGCTCGGACGCGGATGGCTTCGCTCGCCTTTCAACTTGCTACCGCCAAAACGCGAGTTCTGGTCTTTTGCGTTTTCCAGCAACTTCAGCGGCACAGTGAATCTCGTCACCCGTGACTCAGAAGTTCTCTGGCTGGGATTCCTGCTCCCCGGCGAAGTGGGTAAACTCGCCGCTGGCTACTATAAAACCGCCCTTGCCCTCATCAACCTGATTTTGATGCCCATCAACCCCTTCATCGCTACCACCTTCCCCGAGATTTCGCGCGCGGTTGGCGAAAAAGCCTGGGATAAACTCAAAACTCTCCTCAAACGTCTCACCACCATCTCCGCCGCGTGGACATTTTCAGTCGGCATCTTTCTCCTCATTGCAGGTGAATGGCTCATCACCCTCTTCTACGGTGCAGATTACGCCCCCGCCACTCCCGCCGCATTGATTTTACTCCTCGGCTTCGGCACAGCCAATATCCTCTACTGGAATCGCCCCCTTTTGCTCTCACTGGGCATGCCCACTTATCCATTAAAAGTGATGGTCATCACGGGTATCGCTAAAATAGGATTGAGCTTCCTCCTTGTTCCCCGCTTTGGATATTTAGCCCAAGCCGCGCTCATGTCTACCTATTTTGTAGTCTCAGTGGGGATAATCGTTTGGAAGGGCATGAGCGAGATTAGGAGACGCTCTTAGATGAAAAGCATCTGAGTTTATGTATAATACACATCTAATTAAAAATAAATAGAAGAGAGAGTAGCATTTTGCTTTCTATAAACGAAGAAGAAAGGGCATTATGAATTGGGTCAAAATTTATACAGATGTAGAAGATAAGCTCTTCCCTCACTATAAAGGTGATGTTTGGGAAAGAGGAATGTATTATTATTTACTTAGCCAAACCCGAATTCGAGGACTTGATTCTGCAACAATACCTTTACCACAGATTTCTGTTGCACTTCAATGTTCTGATTTTAAGTCTCGGAAAACTATTCGCTCCCTTGCAGAAAAGGGTTGCATAGAACTGGAACAAACACGTCAAGGACATTCTGTAAAAGTACTTCTTCCTTATGAACTTAAAATATCAGAGGAAACACCGGCAGAAAATTTAGTTGATATTGAAACTGTAGATTTTTACAAAAACCGTGACTATCTGATAGCACTATTGAAGCGTGAGCAAGAGCAATGTTTTTATTGTCTTTGTGATATTAGTGAAGCCTCATGTGAGCTTGATCATGTTATATCGCAACTTAACGGTGGTGGTAATGGGTATAGAAACATAGTCGCCTCTTGTCATCAATGTAACAGGAAAAAGCAAGGTGGGAGTGCTGAAAACCACATTCGCTTATTACGTAGAAAGCATCTTCTAAACGAAAAGGAATTTGAAGCTAGGATGCGTGCGCTTGAAGCATTGGATGATGGTTTGTTGAAACCTTCTATTTAGTATTGGTTAACTAAATAGTGCTTGGCTAATACACCCTACATACTCAACTCCAAAAAGTTATTCTCCATATTATGAACCCTAAAACCCTCTCCCTCCTCGAATACGATAAAATCCTCACGCGTCTTAAGGCTCATTGCGTTTTTAGTGCCTCAACAGAACTCGCCGAGAAATTAAAACCAACGCCTTCTTTTAAGAAAGCCAAAACGCAACTTGAAGAAACCAGCGAAGCACGGCTTCTTTTCTCCACGAATGAGACTGTCAGCGTGGGCGGTGCACGGGATGTGCGCGAGAAAGTTAAATTGACCTCGCGTGGTGGGGTATTGGAAACACAGGATTTACTTGATATTAAATCTACGTTAATTTCTGCCCGAAGTCTGAAAAATGTATTCACCAAAAGCGGGGATGATGCCCAATCCCACGAGACACCGCGCCTTGATGCAATTGCTGAAAAACTCCCGCCTCCCCTTGGGCTGGTGGATGCGATCACGCGCACCATCTCAGAAAAAGGCGAAGTCCTCGACTCTGCTTCGGCGCAGTTGGCATCTATCCGCAGGGAGCGGCGCACCACGCACGATCGCTTGATGACCAAATTGCAGAAGATCATCAGCAATACGCAGAACGCGAAGATGCTCCAGGAAGCGATCATCACTCAACGTGATGGGCGGTATGTAATTCCCCTGCGGGCGCAATATAAGGGACAGATCAAAGGCATCACCCACGATCAATCATCTACAGGAGTAACACTTTTTATTGAGCCGCTCAGCACCGTTGAATCGAATAATAAACTCAGAGAATTACAACTCGCCGAACGAGACGAAGAACGCCGTGTTCTTGCCGAACTTTGCGCACAAATAGGCGAAAATACAGATGAAATCACGCAAGGCGTAGAAGCACTTGCCGAGCTTGACCTAGCCTTTGCGAAGGCGAAATATGCGGATGCGATTGAAGCGACAGAGCCGCTTCTTGGTCAAAAGTTGAAAGTTAAAGGTTCAAAGAAAAAAACTTCGAGCCAACCTTCAACATTAGACATTCAAACCTTAAACCTGATCAACGCCCGCCACCCCCTCCTTGACCCTGCCACAGTTGTTCCTCTCAATATCAGCCTCGATGCCGAAACGCGTGCGCTGGTTATCACCGGCCCCAACACGGGCGGGAAAACCGTCACGCTCAAAACGGTGGGGCTACTCACGCTCATGGCACAATCTGGTTTGCATATTCCCGCTGATTCTGGCTCAGCTTTGCCTTGCTTCCAAGCCGTCCACGCCGATATTGGGGATGAGCAAAGCATCGAGCAATCGCTCTCCACTTTTTCGGGGCATATCAAAAATATCAGTCAAATTCTGAAAAAAGCGGATGAAAAATCTCTCGTTATTTTAGATGAACTGGGCGCAGGCACCGACCCGCAAGAGGGGGCTGCCCTCGCTCGCGCCATTCTCTCCGAGTTGCTTAATCGCGGCTCGCTTTCTTTTGTCGCCACACATTATCCTGAACTAAAAGCCTTTGCGCATACGACCGAAAAAGTGGTGAATGCTTCTTTGGAATTTGACTTACATACCCTCCGCCCGACCTATAAATTGACCATCGGATTACCGGGACGCTCGAACGCTCTCGCCATTGCGCGTCGGCTCGGACTTGACCCAAACGTGCTCACTGCGGCTGAAGAGGAGATTGACCCCGGAGAGATGCGCGTTGATTCCATGTTGGACGATATCCACCGTCAGAAGAAAATTGCGCGTAAAGATAGAAATAAAGCCCAAAGGGCGCGCATTGATGCCCATCGTCTCAGACGGCAATTAGATGAAGAACTAGAAAAAATTGAAGATGAGCGGCTCAAGATTCTCGACCAAGCTCGGGAACAGGCAAAAAGCCAAGTCGAAGCCGCGCAAGCCGAAATCCAGGAGATGAAACGCAGGCTGCAAGAAGCTGAGAAACCGCTTGAAGAAATCGAAGAAGTTGAAGAGCAGATCAAGCGTGTTGAGGAGAAAATCCCGCAGCCCATTCCCAAAAAGAAAAAAAAGCAGGTAATTAGGGAGCAGGAAACAGGGATCAGTGGTACGCCGAGCGTTGGGGATAGGGTGCTGGTTAAAAAATTGGGCGCGGAGGGAGATGTAATTGCGCTGGGCGACGGAGAGGCAGAAGTGCAAGTTGGCGCGTTGCGAATGTGGGCAGATCTAAGAGATTTGCAGCTGAAGAAGAGGGCGGTGAAGAAGGAAATCGTGAAGGCGGTTTCTACGCCTGATGTGGCGACCCCAAGAATGGAATTGGATATTCGTGGAGAACGCGCCGAAGATGCGCTCGACAGGCTCGAACACTATATCGATCAGGCTTATATTGGCGAGATGCCTTTTGTGCGGATCGTGCACGGAAAGGGGACGGGGCGTTTGCGCGAGGTGGTGCGGGAGGCTTTGCGGGCGAATCCACAGGTGAAGTCTTTCGAGGAGGGGAAGCCGACCGAAGGCGGCGCAGGGGTTACGGTGGTGAAGTTTTAGAAGGGATTAGGTAATTGGGGAATTGGGAAATTATTGAGTGGCTTTTGGAGAGGTCGAAAAAAAATGGAACACGGATTTAACGGATCAGGCGGATTTACGCGGATTTTAAAAAATAGCTTTTAAAATGCTTGTAAATCTGCTTTTAGCGTAGCGGCATCTGTGTTCCATCTCTTGCAGTTTTCAGAAACTTGATATACTTTACTGGTAGCTAATTCTAAACGGAGAAATAAAATGACTTTAGATGAAGGTATTGAACAAATTTCAGGAAAAATCAACGAAGTCAGTGCGAGTGCAGAAATTAAGGTAGCGAAAATGTCTGATGAGGAGGCGCGCCTGAGCGTCTATGCTCTAGCGGGTGAGATGGGTGCGATCCAGGATGCGACTCTGATGCCGACGATCGAATTGCTGAATAGCGATGGGTTGGATATTCAGGTTTTTGTTTATGAGGTGGAGTAGGGGGATTGGTGATTTGGGAATTGGGGGATTAGGTCGGCTAGGGTCTAACGTTTTATCACGAATTATGCGAATATCATGAGGCAGAGGCGTTGTTAGATAAGTTGGAAAAGGTTTAAACACGAAGAACTCTAAGAAACACAAAGTTAAAAACAAAGAAAAAAAAGTTTTTTCTTTGTGTCCCTTCGTACTCTTTGTGTTTAATCTTTTAAAATTCGCGCTAATTCGCGTAATTCGTGTTAAAAAACCCTCACCCTCTCTCTACTTTTCTTCAGGCTTTAGCAGAACTGCCTCCCCCTTTATCACAACCAGATCATCTTGGTTTTTACAGATCGTCTCCAGGGTAATAATTGGTTTGCCTTCGCGTATCTTGATTACGGTCACCGTTGCCGTGATCGTATCACCGATAAAGACTGGTGCCTGGAAATTAATGCTCTGGCTGAGATAAATGCTCCCTTCGCCGGGGAGTTCTGTTCCCAGCACGGCTGAGATCAATCCTGCTGTTAGCATGCCATGTACCAGTCGCTTTTTGAATTGTGTCTGCGCGGCGTATTCATCATCTAGGTGAACGGGGTTTTTATCACCTGAAATTTCTGCAAATTTACGGACATCTTCATCGCTGAAGCTTTTTGTTATAGATGCGCTATCACCAACTTTTATCATTATTTTCTCCTTGATAGGATTTTTGCTTAAGAACAGGAATTAAATATTTTTCCCTTTTCAAAACTAAATAGTAGCGGCGATTGAGTAGGGTGACAGTATCACCGTCATGCTATAGCGTATCGAAATCAAAGCGAATTATCAAGAAAGAATTCTTCTCGCAAATCCGCTCTAGTTTACCCTGAAGGGCATGATATCGATACGGCGAAGAGCATCGCCTACTCAACCGCCGCTATCATTAAAAACTCTTCCTCCAATTATGGCAGGGATTCACGAGACTGTCTATCCAAGTAGACGGTTTACTGATTTGCCCGCACCTGATAGAATCCCCCCGCTTATCTATACAATACAAACCTGACAGGTTACGCTACCTAGAAAACCTGTCAGGTTTCGTAGATACAAATCTTATCAAAACGAGACTCTTCTATGCCTTATAACCTGCGCCTTTTTTGGCGAATGACTTACCGCTCTTTTATCAAAACCGCCAACACACCCGGACGTTTAACAAAAAAACGCCTTATCTTTCTCATCATTTTCTATATTGTCTGGATTCCCGTCACCATCTTTACATGGATCTGCCTCGGGCTGGATGACATCCTCTTCCCCGCCTATAAAAATCACCCTGTCGAAAAACCGCTCTTTATTCTTAGCAATTATCGCAGCGGCTCCACCTTCCTGCATCGTCTCCTTTCTCACGACCAGAAAAACTTCACCAGCATGCGCACCTGGGATATTTACCTGACCCCCTCCATCACACAGCGCAAACTGGTTGATCTGCTTAAGAAAATCGACAGCCTTTTTGGCAGCCCCTTTTATCATCTTATCAAAAAAATTGACCAGATCGGCTTACAAAAAGTAGCCATTCACCCGATCTCATTTTTTGAGCCGGAAGAAGATGAGAATATCCTCCTGCATAATTGGTCAAGTTTTCTGATCATCTATCTCTTCCCATTTTTGGATGAACTGCCTCCGTACCAATTCTTTGACCGAGACTTGCCCGCTGACGAAAAGAACAGGATCATGGGCTTCTACAAATCCATGCTTCAGCGGCATTTATATGCGACCGGTGCCTCTTACTTTGTCTCTAAAAATCCGTCTTTTAGCGCAAAAATCTCCACACTGAAAGAGTTTTTCCCCGATGCCCGCATCATCTACCTTGTTCGCAACCCTCTCGATATGCTCCCCTCGACCGTCTCATGGCTGAATTATGCCTGGAATATCTTTGGCGAGCCCGCCGAGAAATATATCTATCTTGACGAGATTTGCGAACTCTCCCAGCATTGGTATCGTTACCCCCTCGCTTATCTGGATGAGCACCCCTCGGCGAATCATCTTATTCTTAACTACGACAAAATGATCAAGCACCCCAAAAGCATTATTCGAGATTTCTACGTCCAATTTGGGTATGAGCACCAAATCGAATTAGATGAAGCCTTCACCGAAGGAATCAAAGCAACCGAAGCGCGCCGTGGAGAGCATGACTACTCTTACGAAGAAATGGGCTATACACGCGCGGGAATTATCGCCACATTTGCCGATATCTTCGAGCGTTTCGGATTCGAGAAAGATCAGCTATCTCCCGTTCAGTTGGATTCAGTGGTCGAAGTGGCTGCCGATTAACGTGATACGCTCAAAGGGTGGAAACAGTTTCGGATACGGAAGCAAGTTTCAGGTCATCTCCCTGCTTCGCTTCAAGTGCAGAGGCACGAATCCTATTCTCCGTTTCCTCCGCTCACCCACAGGGGATGCCCAGCTTCGTCTCGAATTTGGGCAACGGTACCATTATCTAGATTTCTGAGATGAACGACTTCGAATTTTTCATTTTCAAAGAAACCTGTTAACAAAAGTGAGTCTCCCAATTGGGCTTGAAGCCCTTGAGCTTGCGCAAAACGCCATGAGCGGGGGTTTAGAGAAAGGATCTCTCCATTTTCCAGTATCATAGTTGCGTCGCGATTGCTGAGAACGCTGATTTCGGCTTTCAAGATTTCCCATCTGACGATGACTTCACGATCAGAATGATCTTCAGAGGGTGTTGCCTCTATTTCAGCGGTTTGATTGATCTCTCTTGTATGATTTGAGCCACTACTTCTATCATTTTCTTCCAGCACTGATGAAGTGCGATTGATCGCTCCCCAGATAAGACCGACGACGAATAGAAGATAGAGAAGCCAGAAAATTGCTCTTTTTAACATATTGAGCTCCTTATGAAGATTTAGCAGACGATTTTTCAGACTGAAAAGCTGGGGGTTGGACAATGCCCAAGAAGATTTTTTTCGTTACTTTTGTAGCCCATTTCCAATGAATATCAAGATGTAACACAGCCGTTGCGCTCATGATTACACCAGACCAAGTATGGATGATATCCCATGTTGCCAACGTAAATAGCCATCTAGGATCTGGGAGAGAGGAGTTATGAGAAGTGCCCGGAATTAGCAAAAAGTATAGCCCACTAATGGCTACGATGAGGGCACTCAAACCGAGCACACCATTGACGGCCAGATTAAATTTTCCGCGAGAATTCATGATTTTACATTGCCCTAAAGAAATCTTGATTACTCGCTTTGTCATCATGACGATCCAATTCCAGTGGAGGGGAATGTGCAGTGCTGCGATAGAAAGCATTGCAACCCCTCCCCAAATATGGACATCGCCCCAAGTATGACGGTCGAAGAGGATGATGATCCCATACATAGGATTGCGTCCACCTTTATAACCGCCTACGGGCAGAATGAGAAAATATACCCCAGACAAAAACACGACGACTCCGCTAATGAATAGAGAAAAATCAACCCCCCAATTATTAAGGGTTTGTGTAGAGACGGTAGGTCTTTTCTTCATAGTGCATACCTCCATAACTCAATAAATCATATTTGTTTTTGTTTTCACAAATATAATAGCAAAAACATGTAAAGCTAAGGTAAAGAAATGATATGAATTGTATGAAAAGAAGGGTTTTTCTCCCTGCCTTCTGTAAATTGATAAGATAATAAAAAACGCTCATTGACCCTCTTTCTGTTTTCTCGTACAATCCAACTATGTCAGCAAATAGCTTTTCTTCCTGTGGAGGCTTTTATCTCCCCGATCATGACCCTCCCAATCGGCATAAATCTTAAAAAATATTATTTATTGATATTCACTTGCACTTATTTTTGATGGAGAAAAAATGACCACAAAATTCACATCCCGTCGTGCCCCGATTTATGCCGACATCCCCGATAAAAAATGGAATAGCTGGAGATGGCAACTCAGCCATCGTTTGAACACGCTTGAAGAGATCGAAAAAGTTCTTAAACTAACGGATAGCGAGCGGGAAGCGCTCTCGACCCAAGGCTTGTTTCGCGTTGATATAACACCTTATTTCATCTCATTAATTGATCCCGATAACCCCAACGATCCGATCCGACAACAGGTTATCCCCACCGCTGCCGAGATGGTACCCTTCACCGCGATGATGGAAGATTCTCTCGCCGAAGACAAGCATTCTCCTGTCCCGGGCTTGGTGCATCGTTACCCTGATCGAGCGTTGATGCTCGTCACCACCCAATGCGCAACCTATTGCCGTTACTGCACGCGCTCCCGAATTGTTGGCGACCCCTCTGCCACTTTTTCCAGCGACGAGTTTGAGATGCAAATCGAATATCTCAAACAGACTCCCCAAGTGCGTGATGTACTCCTCTCTGGCGGCGACCCTCTGGTGCTTGCGCCAAAAATTCTCGAAAAAATCCTGAAAGCATTGAGAGAAATTCCCCATATTGAGATTATCCGTCTTGGCTCGCGCGTTCCGGTTTTTCTACCGATGCGAATTACCGATGAACTAACCGAGATGCTCCAGAAATATCATCCACTTTGGGTCAATATCCACGTCAATCACCCCAACGAAATTTCAGCAGAACTGGATGAAGCCACCGATAAACTTGCCAAAGCGGGCATCCCCTTGGGAAATCAATCTGTACTAATGGCTGGCGTAAACGATTGCCCCCATATTCAACGGGATTTAGTCCAGAAGCTGACCAGAATTAAGGTACGCCCTTATTATCTTTACCAATGTGATTTAGTTGAGGGTGCGGGGCATTTCCGTACACCCGTTGCAAAAGGGATTGAGATCATCGAAGCCTTGCGTGGGCATACCTCTGGTTATGCAGTTCCCCAATTTATTGTGGATGCTCCTGGCGGGGGTGGTAAAATTCCGCTACAACCAAATTATATGCTCAGTTCTTCGGATCATAAAATTATCTTGCGCAATTACGAAGGCTATGTAACAACTTATGAAGAGCCTTCAACATATCAGGCGCATGATGCAAAAACTTGCGCCTATTGCCAGAATAAGCGCCCAGAATTTGGACAAACGGGAATTACAGGCTTATTAGATGGTGATCAGATGTTTATCAAACCAGAAGGTTTCGACCTGCTCCATGATCGTGGCGGCATTCAGCATCGCCTTAAAGATGATGCAAAATGGCAGCCATTGGGCATCGGGAGCGGAGACTCAGAAGATAACTCGTAAAAGGAGTACCAATGAATACGTTTAAGAAATATCGTTTTGCCTATATGATTTTAGCTGCCGCGCTTTTGCTCGCAGCCTGCCTCCCCACAGGTGCAGATGGGTCTACGATTGATGCGACTCAAGCTGCGGAGCTGATTGAAACTGCGGTTGCTCAGGCACTAGATGCACAAGCAACCCAAAATGCAGAAAATGCTCCCTTGGCAACAGCAACGCTTGAAATGACGAGTACGGCAATCCCTGCTCCGGCAACTTTGACGCCCATTCCGACTATTACACCTCTTGTGCTTGTTCCAACGGCGACTGCGTCCAGTGGTGGTGGCGGTGGCGGTGGTGGCGGTGTCATCACCTATCCAGATGCTTGTGATGAAGGTGTTAGCTCCACCAAGAAACCTTACGATCTGACTGTATTCAAAGAAGGTGATCCTTTTGATATTAAATTCACTATCGTAAATACAGGTACTAGCACTTGGGACTTCGGAAAAGATCTTCACCATGTTGATGGCCCCGATATGACAACTGCAGGGTTCCCTTTCGTGGAACTTCCAGAAATGAAACCGGGAGCTAGTTATACTGTAGGTCCTTACGATGCTGTTGCGCCCGCAGCAAATAAAAATGCAGTAAACCAAGGAATGTATTTCAAACTTGAAGGCGGTTTTTGCTGGCCTTATATCGTGATTACCGTAAAATAAAGGTCAAAAAGGAGCAACGCATTTTTGAATATGCGTTGCTCCTATAGAGAAGGCAACTGAAGTGAAAAAACATCGTTTCTTTTATATTTTACTTATTACGATATTATCCCTCTCTGCCTGCACACCTGCCGCTACACCACAGCCCTCATCTGTAGAGACCATCGTAGCCGCAACTTATGCTGTCGCAAAAGCGCAAACAGCTGCCGCGATGCCAACGGCAACCCTTATCCCACCTACGCCAACAAAGCCTCGCATCACAAGTACACCATTCTCCACGCCGACTATCTTTGTTGTTTCTTCCTTCACCCCCTCTCCTACAATAACTGCTACACCCGCCTATACGCCCACCAATATTACCAGCGGCTCAGGAGATATTCTCTACGCTTGTAATATAGTCAAATTATCCCCTGAAAGCACTTATACTGTAAAACCAAACGAAGAATTTAAATGGACTTGGGAAGTTGAAAATATAGGCACTGCAAAATGGTGGCCTGATACGGCTCAAGTAAAATACGCGAGTGGGGCAGAGTACTATATAAAAAAACACGCTGCGATAGATAAACCGACAGATCCGGGAGAAATTGCCATTTTCAAAATTAAAATGCGTGCGCCTAAAGAAACCGGTACATATACGACCACCTGGTCAATGCGCAAAGGCATACACTATTTTTGTTATGCGCAACTAAAAATCGTTGTCAAGAGATAGCAGGGTTAAAAGCTATCAAAGACGATAGTCAAAAAGATAAACAGGATTTGTAACGCCATCATCCCGGCCAAAATATAGACCGCGATCATCCAGCCCGGTGATTTGTTAGATTGACTGATCTCTTCTCCCTCTGCCAATTGGCGGAGGGATTTTTTTATCTCCTGGAGATTTCTCATCCAATACCAGTCGTCTGTTTCGCTCGTGAGAATCAACTTGCTACCGTTAAATTTAGGAAGCCAACTCTTTAGAATCTCGGGGGGATCAAGGGCAAGAGCCTCGGACAGGATAATGGCATCGGCAAAGGGAATTTCCTCGTCGAGGGGTTGCAGGATCAAATTGATCTCCTCAGATTCTTTTTCCATAAGGGAAGCAAGTTGACTGGAGAGCGTTTCGTCGCCGCTATCGAAGAGGAGGGCGGTAAACTGATCTGCTTTTTCGCGGAGAATCTCACTGCGAAGCATCCCATCTTTTCGTAAAGCTTGCCAATGATAGGCGAGCAATCCGCCAAAGAGAATCAGCCATTGAAGAGAGTCGAGGAGGTCTTTGGTGAAACCACTCGGAGCAGAATCGAGCAGGGCTTCGAGAATCAACGAGACGAGTTGGACAGCGGCGATCATCCCTCCGACCACGCCCGTGAAGATGGCGAGGTACAGATAAATTTTGCGAATAATGGAGCGACGAGTATGTTCACCTGCTTCATCAAGGGCGAGGGCTTCTGATTGCATGGGACGCCAGGTGCTGAGCCAAAGCGGCAAGCCAACAAGAAGGGTTGCCAAAGAATCGGCAAGGCGAATTTTAAGATTGCTTCCCAAAATGTTGCTCTCGAAGCTCATATCGATGACGAAGGAGAGTAGCATGGAAATGCCGACAAAAGTGGCGACTAATCCGATTAACGAAAGGATGTAATAGTAAAGACGGCGCAAGGCAGCACGGCGAGGCGCACTGGGGAGGGTGGCTAGATCGCGCTTGAGCCAATGCCCATAATATGCCCAAACCGCGCCAAGAGGGATGGCAATAGCAAGTGGGCTGTTGATTGCCTCGAAAAATTTGCTAAAGCTGCTGGTTTCTTTGAGGAGAAATTGGAGGAGCTCGTTAATGACGATGCCCGTTGCAGAGAGGACGAAGATCACACCCGAAAGGGAGAGAATATAGAGCATCCCCAAACGAAGGAGGGAGGCGCGTTCTGCTGGGTCGGTAAGTGAATCTTGAAGAACTTTCCATGCCCATACCCAAAGCGGGATCCCGATGATGGTGAGCGCAAGCCCATTTGCGAAGAGGGCATTGTAATAATTATCGGAGCTGGTAAAGCCCGTTGCAAGGGAAAATAGGTAGCGCAAAATCTGATATACACCGATGATCGACATGATAAGTGAATAGAGCACCCAGATATAGCGATAAACACGGCGCGTAAGAATGAGTGCGGCTTTCTCGACAACTTTTTGCCAATCGCCACGCAAAATACTGATAAAGTATGCTGCAACAAACCCGTTCATTAGCGCGGCGATGAAGTTATCGCTCAGACTTTGGTTGCCGCCAATCAGCGCACGTGAAGAGGGGATATTGAAGAGATTGATCATCAAACGGTTGAAGAAAGCCAAGCCGTTTTGAGTAAGAGGGATGAATAATCCGAGCAAGGCGGCATAAAGAAAAACTGCTCTCGCAGTGGATGCACGCTCTTCTTCATCTTTATTTGTGCTCCGTTGCGCTGCCCACCAGTGGATGCCAAAAACCGGTACCCCGACCAAAATCAGCGCGAGGGCTTGCGCAAGTTGATCCACGCCGCCGCCAACAGAATCAGAAAAAATGGAGCGCATCAGCCCGATCATTCCCCATAAAACCACTACCATACTGATCAGGGCAACTGCGTAGAAATAAATACGTCGAATTGTTTTCATTTTATATCTCCAATTGCATATTTCGTAATGCGTAATTGTCATACATCAACAGATCGTTTCGGAAAACAGAACCTTATCAATCGAATAGCCATCAATAGATCGTTTCGTTCATCCGATATTCATGCGGCAGGATAGGCTCAGAAATTTCAAAAGGATGAGAAGCCAAGAGCTTCCTTCTCTCAACATCAGGAGCCGCATCAAAGATATGCAGTTGCGTACCCGTTTTCTTGATACTCAATGTTGCCCAGACACCTTTGTCTGGCTTTGCTTTAGGCACAATCCAAGCTACATTCAAAACAGAAATCGTGCTATCGTCGAAGACTTTTCGGATGAAGTGAACCTTTCCTTCATAGAGTTCTCTTTTCTCAGAAGCTATCTGAATATCTTTAGGAACATGAGCAGGTGTTTGGTGTACTTCGCTGGGAGTTTTCTCATTCAAACGACTGTGTGGTCTTTGGCGATATAAATCAAGAAAAAAATCAGTCTGTATTTGTACTTCTTCGAGTGATGCCAGATAGGTGTCTTCCCAAACATGCTTGTCATAATCCTGATGAAAACGCTCTATGAAGCCGTTGCTTTGTGGATGCCGAACAGGTGAGAAGACTAATTCAGTGCCAACTTGGAGAGCAAGGCGGAGTACTCTCCCTAAAACATTTGCATGGGTAGCTCCACCGCTAAAACAGCCTTCATTGTCGACCTGAGTATATTGGGGGACACCCAGTCCTTTCCAAACACGAAGGAGAAAATCTTCTGCATCTATAGAGCGACGCTGGGCATAGGCCTTCCCTGTCGGATAGCGAGATGCAATGTCAATTGCATTGAATGAAGCTACTCTTTCTCCACCTTTGAGATAATGCGGTGCTATGTCCACTTGCACTAAGACTTGCGCTTGTTTGACCCTCAGATGCGGATAATCTACTTTTGGCTCTTCTTCCTTTTGATAAGGACGTGTCAGCCCTGCCGCACGGATCACGCGCTCAATTGTTGGGATACTTGGTAAGGGAGTTATGCCTTTATCTTTCAGGTGAGTGCGGATTGCTTGCCCTCCGATATATTTCAACCCTTTACCCGAAGATGCTTCTGCTTCTAATTCGCTGCGAGCCTTACAAACTGCGGCTTTCACATTTTTGGCTGTTGTACGAACAATCTGATGTGGGCGATTCGAGCGGCTTGCTAGCCCTTGCCAACTTTCTTCCTTGTAGCGTTTTCGCCATTTTCGTACCCATTGTTGGCTTCGGCTAAGTTCGCTCGCTGTCTCAGAAACACTTTTTCCTGAAAGCAGTAAGTGGATTGCACTTTTTCGTTCATCAAGTAGGCTCATCTTTTTCTATCTCCTAAATTACTTGGGGGGATAGAGAAATTAAACGATACTTTTGAAACGTTCTATTGATGGTTCGATTGATAAGGTGCGAAACGTTCTATTGATGGTTTAGTTTATAAAAACGAAACGATGTCTTGATGTACGACACGTA
>Ga0233437_1000765_pt1 | contig 67965 bp, 57 predicted proteins | sample SI_122_August201_FD_182714 | JGI IMG/M metagenome (GOLD analysis project Ga0233437, IMG submission 182714) | Seawater microbial communities from Saanich Inlet, British Columbia, Canada - SI_122_August2016_200_MG | ecosystem: Environmental > Aquatic > Marine > Inlet | place: Canada: British...
TTTTCGTTCTTCACGTTACCTCTTTGGGTTGGAAAATAGCCTTCAATCTGATTGTATTGTTCAGGTGTTATCTCCATACAATCATTATATGACAAAATGACTTTTAGTGTGAACAGGCCCTAGTCTGTTTAAGAATGATCCGATATCCGGGGTTGACAACATTGAAGACAATTCACTATCATTTGAAAGTAAGAACATGACAAGGTATGTCTTTGTCACCGGCGGTGTGGTTAGCTCAGTAGGCAAGGGGATTGCTACCGCCTCCATCGGAAGAATCCTCAAGAGCCGAGGCATCTCCGTCACTCTCCAGAAATTAGACCCCTATCTGAACGTCGATCCAGGCACTATGTCTCCCTATCAGCATGGAGAAGTTTTTGTTACTGAGGATGGTGCAGAAACTGATCTTGATCTGGGGCATTATGAACGCTTTACCGATGAAAATCTTACCCAGGCATCGAACGTAACTTCCGGCCAAATCTATAGTGGGGTCATTGGCAAGGAACGAAGAGGCGATTTCCTGGGCGGTACGATCCAGGTTGTACCCCATGTTACCGATCGGATGAAGCAAGAGATCCTCAAAGTTGCCGAAGTAAGCAAGGCAGAGGTTGTCATATCAGAGATCGGAGGGACTGTTGGTGATATCGAAGCGCAGTCCTTTCTTGAGGCTATCCGGCAAATGCGCGTTGATCTCGGAACGAACAATGTGATGTACATCCATGTAACGCTCCTGCCTTACATCTCAGCCTCGGAAGAAGTCAAAACAAAGCCAACTCAGCACAGCGTCAAAGAGCTTCGTTCTATCGGTATCCAGCCTGATGTAATTATCTGTCGTAGCGATTACCCTGTTCCCGATGGCCACAGAGATAAAATAGCTCTCTTCTGTAACGTAGAGAAGAAAGCCGTTATTCCGCTTATTACAGTATCTAACATTTATGAGGTTCCCCTAATCTTAGACGAAGCAGGCCTTGGCGATTATATTGTGGATCGATTAGATTTGCAGGCAGGCGAACCGAATCTGGACGAATGGCGCACAATGGTCGAGCGCATTAAGACGCCTAAAGAATCCATTTCAATAGCCCTTGTTGGCAAATACGTGCAGCTGAAGGATTCGTATATCTCGGTACGAGAAGCATTGCGTCACGCCGCACTGGCACATGATCGAGATGTTGATATTCGCTGGATCGACTCGGAGGAATTGGAAAAAGACGGCGCTGAATCGGTTCTTGATGAAGTCCAAGGGATTATTATACCGGGCGGATTTGGACACCGTGGAATAGAAGGGATGATCAAAGCCGCTAAGTATGCCAGAATAAACCGAGTGCCCTATCTGGGGCTTTGTCTTGGTATGCACGTGCTGGTGATCGAATACGCCAGGCATGTCCTGGATTCATGTGAGCCCAATTCCACGGAATTTGCTACTGATACTTGCTATCCGGTAATCGATCTTTTACCTGAGCAACGCTCCGTTGAAGAGAAAGGCGGAACAATGCGCTTGGGCAGGTACCCTTGCAGGATGATTGGTGGTACTAAATCTGCCGTGGCTTATGATGGTGATGAAGTGTTCGAGCGGCATCGCCATCGTTTTGAGTTCAACAATGATTTTCGGGAAGCACTTGAGAAGGGCGGACTCGTTATTGGGGGGGTCTCACCGGATGGCAGGCTGGTCGAGATAGCAGAAGTCAGGGATCATCCTTGGATGGTGGGAACACAGGCCCATCCTGAATTCCTTTCCCGTCCTAATCGTCCTCATCCGTTATTCTGCGGTTTTGTTGGAGCGTCCAAAGAAATCTTGCGTGATGGTGATCAACATACGCCACCCATATAATCCCATATTCTTGTTGCTTGATGGACAAAATCACGAATATATGATATAGTCGGCGGTGGTGATGGTTCCCCACCATCGGAAATTTGCTTCTCCGGAACACTTAGGCTCTTCATTCCGATTGCTAGGTCAGCAGGTGCGTATATTCCTTGATAAAGTGTTGATGCAGATGTTTGAATACCCCCTGACCGAAAAAGGGATGGCCCTTTTTATTGCGGATTGGGGAAAAGTATCCCGGGGTCAAAAATATAGCCGCTACCTATCATGCGATTGAGCTATGATATCACGCATTTGCCGTATGATCGAGTGAGAGCGGAGATTCAGAGTAGTCCTCATACACGAAGGTAACAATTCATCGCAAGAAATAACTGAATATTTGAAAGAGTTGAGTTGCTACGGGAAAATGTCATACTCACTATCCCAGGTTGTATTGGTATAAATCCCTTAAACTCAGCCGGTGCGATAGTCTGTTGTGTTATTAAAATCCCATCAGTTTACATAAAAAGAGGTTCATCATGAATTATGCAGAACTACAAAATAAGACCCGTGACGAGCTACTGGACTTGGCGAAGGAAATAGGTGTCACCGGACATTCTTCTCTGAAGAAAGATGATCTGGTGCTTCGCTTGATTCAAAGATATACGGAACAACAAGGCCACACCTTCCGGGGTGGAGCGCTTGAAATCATGTCTGAGGGTCACGGATTCTTGCGTCAAGACAATTTACGCTCCCGAGCGGAGGACATCTATATCTCCCAATCGCAGATTCGACGATTCATGCTGCGGAATGGTGACCTGGTCAGTGGGCAAGTAAGGCCTCCCAAAAACGGAGAGCGCTATTCAGGACTTCTCAGGGTCGAGGCGGTAAATGGAATTGATCCTGATTCAGCCAAGAATCGGCCTCATTTTGATCATCTAACCCCTGTGTACCCTGATCAGCTTATCAATCTGGAAACCGAGCCCAACAAGCTCGCTGCTCGCTTAGTCAATTTGATTTCTCCCATCGGTCGTGGGCAACGAGGACTCATCGTATCTCCGCCTAAAGCAGGTAAAACCTTTTTGCTTAGGCATATCGCTAATGGAGCTCTAGCTAATTACGATGATCTCCATCTTATAGTATGTCTAATTGGGGAGCGGCCCGAGGAAGTTACTGACTGGAAAAAATCGGTGAATGCGGAGGTTGCCAGTTCTACTTTTGATGAACCCGTCGAAGAACATTGCAGGGTAGCAGAGATAGCCCTTGAGAGGGCTAAACGGCTGGTAGAATTGGGGCAGGATGTGATGATACTCCTCGATTCTCTCACCAGGCTTACCCGAGCCTATAACCTTGCCATGCCTTCAAGCGGACGAACCCTTAGCGGTGGAGTGGATACCGCCGCGTTGTATCCGCCAAAAAGGTTCTTTGGTGCAGCTCGTAATGCCGAAGAAAGAGGGAGCCTTACCATTATTGCTACTTGCCTCATTGATACCGGTAGTCGTATGGATGAAGTGATTTATGAGGAGTTTAAGGGTACTGGCAACATGGAATTGCACTTGGATCGCAAACTTGCCGAACGCCGCACGTTCCCATCCATCGATATCCAGCGTAGCAGCACCAGACACGAGGAACTTCTACTGGACGCGAACACTTTGAAACAAGTGTGGTTACTGAGGCGTATGGTGTCCCTGGTTTCGTCAAGCGGCGGGTCTGATTCTTCAGAAGCCAGTGAACGCATTATTGAGCGATTGTCCAAGACGAAGACCAATGCTGACTTTCTTGCCGGACTTGCCAGAGAAATGTAAAGAAGCGCAAGAATTCCCCGGTTTCTCCAAACACCCTCTATTGAGCATTGCAAATAGCTGTTTCTGTGCTCATGTCCGCATGACCTTTGGTTGCAACCTTACTTAGGCTGGTGTTATGATACTGCATGTTTGGAAAGTTGCGTTGGAGGTACTCACCATCTAATGGAAGCAAAGCTTGACCTTGAGTGGAATGATGACCACGTACTACCGGAGGTAATAAACCCGGAAGTGGCATTTCTGTTTCGGAGAATGAGTGAGGTCACCTATGAGAAAATACACCCGAAACCGGGTGAGCGGATACTGGATATCGGATGCGGCAAAGCCACCGATGGCGTGGAGTTAACCCGAAAAGGCGCCACTGTGGTGGGACTGGAACCATCAAACGTGATGGTCGCAAGCTCCCTGGAGTATATTGCTGAAAATGATGCCAATATGATGGTGGTCCATGGAATCGGAGAACATCTGCCGTTCAAGCCTGGGACCTTTGATAAAGTCTGTTGCAAGGGTTCTCTTGATCATTTTATGGATCCGTCAGTATCGATCGGCCAAATGAGCACAGCTGTAAAACCCGATGGAGAGGTTATCATCGCCATTGCCAATTTTGAAAGCCTGGGCTTCAAGTTGGGAAAGACTATTTGCTGGCTGAAAGGGGCCCTCGGATTTGGCAAGGTAGAGGGGAAAATGGTGTGGGATACCCCGGACGACCATACCTGCAGATTCCACTATTCTAATCTAAAGCAGATGGCCAGCGCTCATCTCGATATAGAGCAGACTACTGGCGTATCGTTGCTTTTTGGAGTTCCGTGGTGGGGCTCATTTTTGACCTGGTGTCCTGATAGCATCTCAAATGCTATCCTGAGTTCACTGGATAGCATTGCTCGCTATGCGCCTTCTATCAGTGACGTGATCGTGCTGCGGGGCAAACCTAAAAAGGGGACTACAACTGCCTGACCGGAGGACCGCTACTTCTTGACCACGATGAGGGAACGAATACTGTAGACTCCCTCTACCTCGATCATCTCATCAATTTCACCACGGTGTTCTTCGACAAGTTTCCGAATTGCCTTGGTAACTTCCGGCCAGTCGTCATATTCATAGTCGTGAAATCCAAGAGCGCCACCTGAAACAAGGTTGGGCCAGATGGTGTGAAAATCACTGGTTACGTATGTTTCCTCATGACACCCATCGATAAACCCGAAGAAAAATCTTTTTCCGTCATCGAACTTGATCTTCTTTGAATCCTCTCTGAGTGTTATGATGTTATCAAATTCTTCAATTGCTTCCTGATAGACTTCAATCATTGAACGTCCTTCAAGATAGGCTTCATATACAGTACAAGCGGTCATCCCGCTCTTGCTCGCTGTCTGATCAAGAGCGGGCTCAAAGATATCGACAACGTGAACGGTTTTTCCGTGTTTTCTGGCATACTCTGCTAACTTGACGGTCCCGCCACCCATGAATGCCCCGATCTCGACGATGTCACCTTCCAATTTATGCAGTGACCGCTCTTCCATAAAGGCAATCAGGTTTTCGTATCCCACGAAGTCAGGAGGATAAACTTTGGGTTTCACTATGCTTCTGAGGCTCCTATCGAGGTTATTTGTCGAATTTTCCCCACAAGACATCGGCCAGTTTGTTTGAGCCGTCTAGCTGTGCTGAAGCTGCTATTACCATTGCGGCCGATACCCACGTAGGCTTGTCTTCAGGCCATATCATTTCTTCAGGTATCTTTATACCTGCCCAAAAGCTGCCGGGCTCATCTTGCAGCTTGATGATCCATTCAAATAGCTGTTGGGCTCTATCGCGTTCTCCAACCCGTATAAGCGCCATCATCAGTTCAGCTGTTTCGGCCACAGTTACCCACCATGGTTCTTCAACAACGCACTTGCATCCCCGATTATCGATGACAAAATCGTCCCATCGGCTAAGCAGATGATCTTTTCCTCTATTACCGTTGACAACCCCAGTAAGTACCGGGTAGAACCAGCTTACAGCGTATTCAAGTTCAGCGTACCCGCCCCTGCCGAAAAGCTCGGGGTGGTCTCTCAGTGCTTCAGCCAGTTTGTCACTGGCCGTTTCCCATCCTGATTTGTCAATTCCGAGTTCTTTGGCGATTCGCACGCCACTTCGCAGGCTGAGCCAGATACAGCTTGATGCGGCAGTTAGAGCTTCCTCCCAGACTGCATCCTCGAGATCGCGGCCCCAATGAATCTCACCGGTTGGTTGCTGTAACTTGACTGCGAACTCTAATGCTTTCTCAACTGCCGGCCACATGTGCTCAAGAAAATCCCTATCGCCTGTGGCTAAATAGTGGCACCACATGCCGACCGCTATGTACGTACTATAGTTGGTGTCCTTTGCCATTTCATTAGGCTGGCCATCCATATAGCTGTACCACCAGCTTCCGTCGGGGTTTTGAATACCGCGAAGCCACAGATAGGCTTTCTTGGCCTCTGCATGTCGGCCGCACAAATCCAGGGCGATCGCACATTCCGTGTGGTCCCAGGGGTCGGTTTTTCCCCCGTCGTACCAGGGAATATCTCCGTTGGGACGTTGATGGCGGGCGATAAAATCACCTGATCTATCGATTAGTTCTTGAATATTCACGGAGGTTATCATTGCTCTAAACCTGACCTTTGCGGGCATAGAATACAACGCTCTTGGCGAAAACGTTGTTCAGCATGTCATCGACCATCTTTACGGGTTTGCTGTTGGTTTTCAGATCCCATACCAGGAACTTGTGGTAGAGGGAAGGGAGGAAAGCCTTGTCATTGTCAGATCCGAAAAGGCAGCGGCCAATCCAGTAAAAAGAATGGAGCGCATGCTTGTGTCGCACAGCAAAGATATCCAGATTGTTCTGATTTAGCTTGGAGCGCAATTCTTTTGCCCTATAGATTCTGATATGCCCGCCAGGGGTATTTTGATAAGTCTTTGACAGCTTCCAACAGATGGCTTCAGGGAGATATGATGGGACGCTCACAGCAAGAGTGCCATCATCTTTGAGAACCCGCACAATTTCTTTGATTCCCTGGCTGTCATCGGGGACATGCTCCAGTACTTCCGAACAAATGATCTTATCAAAAGTGCCGTCTCTAAATGGGAGCCTCAAAATACTTCCCTCTGTCAGAAGCCAGTCACCCTTAGATTCTCCATGCTCATCAAGGTTCCCCAGAACAAAGCGGCCCTTAGCTAGACTGGTGTGATCAAGGTCCAAGCCACAGGCTATGCAGTTTTTAACTTTGCATGCTTGCCACGTGTGCCTGCCTTCACCGCAACCGATATCCAGTATGCGCTCCCCATCTCTGAGCCCTAGAACGTCATAATCGATGGTAAGCACTTACAACAACTCCTTGTAGACTGCAACGGTTTGTTCAGCGGCTCGCCTCCAGCAGAAGTGGTCTTCAACTCTTTTTCTTCCTGCTGCGCCCATTTTAATACGGGCATCCTTATCGTGCATAAGCTGTTTGATAGCTGCGGCCAAAGCCTCAGCATCGGCCGGAGGCACGGAGATTCCAACCCTGCTATCCGGCCCCAACAACTCGGGTAAAGCGCCGGCGCTAGATGCGATCACCGGAATTCCACAAGCCATCGCTTCAGTGGCAGGGAACCCGAATCCTTCATAAAGAGAAGGAACTACTGCTATCTCGGAAGATGTATAACGCGCAACTAGCTCATCATCGTCAATTCTTCCGGTAAAGGTGACAATATCTTCCAAACCATATTCCTGCACCATGTTAAAGTTTCGACCACCGGGTACGGCACAACCTACAATTGTCAATTTTGGGACGATACCATTTCTGAGGAGCTTCATTGCTTTGAGCAGATACTCCACGCCTTTGATCGGACTGTCTCCGCTATTGACCGTGATCAAGCTATGGGGTTCTTTTATAACGTTGCCATTCTGCTTGAAGAGATTGCCGTCAGTTCCATTGTAGACTACTCGCATTTTGCTTGTTGGGACACCGAAATCACGGCTTATGTCCTCTGCTGATTTCTTGGAAACCGTGATCACCCTGTCCATACGTTTGGCAACAAAACTCTGCATCCCGATGAAAGAATACCATCGTTTTAACCGCAATCTCCATCGCCAACTCGGTGCTGCTGCCAGGTCAAGATCCCTGTCAACAGTAACGGGATGATGGATGGTAGCTACAACGGGAATTTTTAACAGATGTTTTATCAGGAGCATCCCATGCCCTAATCCCTGATTATCATGAACAACGTCGAATTTATGGATTGGCTGAAGCTCCCGCAATTTTTGAAAAGCTCGGAGGCTGAAAGTCATCGGCTCCGGGAATAGCCCTAGAGCTACCGATCCGTATTCGTAGAGATTGATAGGGCTGGGCTTGCGCCAGGGGAAATCCTTCGGGAATCGGTCCGGTGAATCGTATAGATTGAGACTATCCAACCTATGTAGTGTTATGTTGTCTTCAACTACCGGATAGGGAGGTCCGGATATCACATGGACTTCGTGTCCTAAATCGGAAAGTTCACGTGAGAGATAATAGATATAGACACCTTGCCCTCCGCAATTGGGCTTTCCTCTATAGCACAAAAGACATATCTTCATATCCCTCCTAGTTTGCCATCTATCCGGTACAAAGTGCCCAAGGCTCATAATTGTTGGGGGTGAGTATCTCAGAATCCATAGGATCTGCTTCGTATAACTGGCTTTGACTATAGTTGATTACTATTCATGTGGGCTCCGGCTCCTGCGCCGAAGGCAAATGGCTACGCGAGTATACCTTAGTGGTACAGGTCTTGTCAAGTAAGTATTGTACAACTCGAACATGATATTAGCCGTATGTGAACTATTTGATCGCTTATTGGGGTTGTACAGTGGCATTTCCGCCAATAATACGTCAGTGGTTGACAAGTTGTTCTCGCAGGTGTTAGAATCTCGCCGAATGGGAGGATATTGAACCAGTCCTCCCTATTGCTATTTTGAAAGTCCAAGGGAAAAGGAGATGTCAATGGTAGGAATAACAGCATACGGGGCATATATTCCCTGGCATCGCATGGAGCGGCAGAAATGTGTTGGTGCCTGGGGTGGCTTCGGAATGCCCGGAGAGAAAGCGGTAGCCTATTTCGATGAGGACAGCGTGACCATGGCTGTGGAAGCGGCCAGGGACTGCTTGGGCGACTCTGATAGTCGAGCAATAGATGGCCTCTATTTTGCTACCACAACTTCTCCATATAAGGAAAAACAGTGCGCTGCCATCATGGCAATCGCACTGGATATGCGCCGCGATATCAGGACGGTTGATATGAATACGTCACTGCGAGCTGGTGCTAGCGCTTTTGGTATGGCATTTGATGCTATCCAGGCCGGATCGGCAAACAGTGTTATGGTGACAGCGGCGGATACGCGGCTGGCAGCCCCGGCAGGTATGACGGAACAGGGTATCGGTGATGGGGCCGGAGCAATTCTGCTGGGCAACCAGAATGTGATCGCCGAAATCCAGGGTAGTTACTCCATCACTGATGAGCTTGTCGGTACTTGGCGGGCAGCCGATGACACCTTTATCCGCTCATGGGAAGACCGCATGATAATGGATGAGGGTTATTCCAAGATCATTCCGGAAGCCCTGACCGGAATAATGAAGAAGTATAATCTTGAGACAAAGGATTTTGCCAAGGTTGTATTCGATAGTCCTGTAGATGGCAGAAGACATGGCAAAGCAGCCGTAGCGGCAGGGTTTGATCCTTCACAGGTTCAGGACCCGTTTACTCTATTTTTGAATGTAGGCCTTACCGGTTGTGCCCAGTCACTTATGATGCTGGTATGCGCACTTGAAGGCGCCAAACCTGGAGACAAAATTCTCTTTGCCGGCAGTGGGGACGGCGTTGAAGCTTTTGTCCTGCAAGTAACAGATGCCATCGAAAAGCTTCCCAAGCGTCGGGGGATAACCGGACATTTGGCTTCCAAGAAGATGATGGATAGCTACAATCCATTCCTGATCTGGAAAGGAATTGTGCCACAGGAAGAAGCCAGACGGCCGGCCAAAACACCCGCCAAAGTCTCGGCCATGTGGCGTGAAAACAAAGTGCAGCTCGGTCTCTGGGGTATCAAGTGCAAGCAGTGCGGAACCATTCAGTATGACGATGGCGCTGCTGCAACCACACCCATCCGTGTCTGCGCCAAATGCGGAGCGCAGGATAATTTTGATGATTACAACTTCTCCCGAAAGAAAGCAACCGTCTTCAGTTACACCCATGACAATCTGGCTCCGGTTGCCGATCCTCCGGCATCAGTAGTGTTGATCGATTTCGATGGTGGAGGAAGAGCGTTCTTCGATCTCACCGATCGTGATCCGGCTGAACTGGAAGTGGGGACGAAAGTGGAGATGACCTTCAGGAGAATGCAGATAAACCGAGGCTTGAGTGTCTATCACTGGAAAGCCCGGCCACTACGGTAAAGGAGGAATGAGATGCCCGGAAGCATTAAAGATAAAGTTGCAATTGTAGGAATGGGTTGTACTAGGTTCGGCGAACTGTGGGATAAAGGTACCACCGATCTCATCGTGGAACCTGTAAACGAAGCACTCGCCGATGCCGGTATGGAATTGAACGATGTCGAAGCCGTCTGGGGGGGAACGCTTTTAAGTGGAAACGGCGCACGGACCGTCAGTGAAGCTTTGCGATTGCAGTACAAGCCGGTTACCAGAGTAGAGAACGCCTGTGCGTCCGGTCATGAAGCCATCAGAGGCGCTGCTTATGCTGTGGCATCAGGTGTCTACGATATCTGTCTAGCTGTCGGTTATGAAAAACTGAAAGACGAGGGGATGAGCGGATTGCCCGGCATGCAGAATCGCGCCGGCACTCATTACGAGTCAAGCATGCCTGGAGTATTTGCCATGATGGCCACCCGTTATTTCAGCCAGTATGGCCTTACGCCGGAAGAGGGCAAAATCATGCTGGGCAAAATCTCGGTAAAGAGTCATCATAACGGCTCTCTGAACCCCAAGGCCCATCTCAGGAGGGAGATAAAGTTGGAGCAAGTACTGAATGCTCCGATCATTGCCTACCCGCTGGGACTGTTCGATTGTTGCGGTGTCTCCGATGGTGGTGCCGCTGCTATTATCGTCCGGGCCGATATGGCCAAGAATTTCACCGATACACCGGTATACATCAAGGCGCTTCAGATTTGCGCCGGCCCTACTTCAGGTAGATTGCTTACCGATTACGACTTCACTCATGTTGAAGAAACTCGTCGTGCCAGCATAGCTGCGTATGCCGAAGCTGGAGTTACCAATCCCAGAGAAGAAATTAGTATGGCAGAGGTCCATGACTGTTTTTCTATCACGGAAGCGGTAACCATGGAAGACCTTCAGTTCAGTGACAGGGGCAAGGTAAAAGAAGATATCGAAGCCGGCACTTTCGAACTGAGTGGCCAATTGCCGGTGCAGCCGGATGGCGGACTCAAATGTTTCGGGCATCCCATCGGCGCTTCGGGGATTAGGATGATCTACGAGCCTTACCTCCAGTTCAAAGGCAGAGCCGGAGATCGACAGATCAAGGATCCCAAACTGGCGCTAGCTCACAATATGGGGAACGAACCCTACGCACCCGTGGTCAGTTGTTGTATTGTAGGGCTCTAAACTAGACAATCAAGAAGTTGAGAGGGGGCCATTGGCCCCCTCTTCTTTTATGTTTGATGGCCGTCTTCAGGAACCACAAATCTTCTTGTTTATGATCCTCGTCTGTGCAACCAGGGAAATCGCGCCATACAGGGGCATAATCCCAGGGCAGGATGGTATTGGCGTGGGTATTGCCACGGAACTCCCGGCCGCCGTCTCTTCAGTGCAAAGGCATCCACCGATTTCATGCCTTCTCTCAAACATACCGACACTCATGCCCCCGTATTTGGCCAGATACATGGCCAAGAAAAGAGCCTTGGTTCCGCCACCTATAGTAACTGCATCAAATGCTTTATCCGACATGTTGCTGTTCCTTGATTAACATTTCCGGGGTTTATGCTTGCGCCACACCCTTAAAGAATCATGTGCAAGCATGGCAGGTTTGTTATGTCCCGAACGGCACAGCCGCGGGGTTATTTTGGGAGTTATTCTTGAAAGCTGGTGTGATGGGCCATCAGCTTCACGCTCGATATGATGAACCTGTCCCGCCGCCATATCGTCGCTCCTCATTGCGAGGTAGGTGCCTGATCATATCAAGGGGATCCCGTATTTGGGATCCCCTTTCGTAAGAAATAATCGTCGTGGTCCCGGCTGCGTTCACAGTGGCTTTCAACGTCCCTTGTAAATAGCCTTGCGTTTTTCCTTGAAGGCATCCATTCCTTCCTTGCAATCCTCGCTTGCGAATATCGGCCAGCCGATCTCATCCTGCTTATTCATCGCTTCCGGTTCGGGCACGTCTTCTTGGATTTCGCGTAAGGCGCGGGTGATTGCCTTGATGGAAAGGGGACTGTTCTCACAGAGTTCGCCTGCCATTTTGAGCGCTTCGTCCAGGGCTTTGCTTTTTGGCACTACTCGATTGATCAGTCCCCACGCCAGTGCTTCCTGGGCAGTGATGCGGCGGCCCAAGAGTAAAATCTCCGCTGCTAGGCAATAGGGTATCTGTCGGCGCAGTCTAACAGTGGAGCCTCCAAGGGGGAAGAGTCCGCGCGCCACCTCAGTGACGCCAAATATGGCATCTTCCGCACCAATGCGAATATCTGTTCCCTGCAGAATTTCAGTTCCGCCTGCGAGAGCAAATCCTTCTACTGCCAGAATAATCGGTTTGCTTGGACGGTCATCTCTTAACAGTGCCTGCCAATGCAGATTCGGCACTGATTGCATTAAAGTTTGTATTTCATCAGCGTCTTCACCCGGCTCTGGGCCGACTTTCAAGTCCATCCCAGCACAGAAAGTATCCCCTTTCCCGGTCAGAATAGCGCAATACAGATCGTCGTCTTCATCCAATCGGCGCCAGGCTTTGTACATGCCGATAAGCATGGCCGGGCTAAGCGCGTTTTTCGCCTCCGGTCGATTGAGGGTAACGATCAGGGCATGCCCTTCCTTCTCGACGGTGCAGTTCTTGGTAGTGATATCCAGCTGTTCGGCCATTTATCCTCCTAAAATGCTATTCTTAAATGATTGGTGGCAACTTTTATCCCGTGACTTGCTTATTGTAATGATCACTTGTATACCTTATTATACCTCTGTCATGATGTTTGTGTTCAATCAACTCGTATAGAATGCACAGAAAGATCTGCAATATCGTTTATCAATAGATAAGTTGTATTGTGACATATTTCAACACATTTCTTTGACAGAATCAAGTCCGAAGAACAAATTTGATACTTCGTTTAGTTTCCGGTCCGATCATGTGTAACGCCTGAATCCGTGAAGTCAGATTCAAAGGACTCACCCAGTGGGTGCGGTCACGATGGATGTGCTGAGTTACGCGGAGAGTTGAGGGCGAACACGAATGGTAGGGGTATGATTGGTATCTGAGCCCTGTTATGCTCAATAGTATGAAATTCACATTCAGGACTTTTTGTTTGCATAGGGGTAAAGATGCGTTTTGAGATAGTCCAGGGCGATGAGCAGATTTCCAGCCATTCGGGCCTTGCGCTGGCGGGGCCATGCTTGATAGGATCGGCTTGCGGGAGCGGTTGGACGAGATGGTTTTGCCGGAACGCAAGTATCCATAAATTCGACATAGCGATGTGATTATGTCGATGATCGGTCTGTTGTGTTTAGGGAAGCCGGATTTCGATGCCAGCCCATTTGATAATTCCGGTACGAAGAAGGAGGGGATAAGCTGGACTTACAAGAAGTGCATTGGCTATGCCCCCATTTTTGCCTATCTGGGGAAAGAAGGCTATCTGGTGCATTTGGAGTTGCGACCGGGAAGTGACCATTGTCAGGAAGGAACGGAGGACTTTCCTGGTCAAGCTTTGGGATATACCCGATTGATGACCGATGCGCCGTTGCTGGTACGCATGGACTCTGGAAATGATAGCCTTGGCAACATCAAGGTATGCCGAGAAGGGAAAGCGGAGTACATCGTTAAGCGCAATCTCCGCCATGAATCGGCAGAGATGATCAAAGTAATGGTAGAAAACGACAAAGTGATCGAGTGTGAAAGGCTCGGATTGATCTTTAGCCGTGTTTCCAGCAACGAGGACTTGATCAAGGCATCAGTTCAAAAGATAGGCTTGGAGCTATTCGGGATTATTCTCCAAGATGAGGCGATCGCCTACCATGATTTGGTTGCTAAACCTATTGCTGATCTTCCGCCCTATTCAGCAGGGCTCATGGCGGTTCGCGATATAGAGGCGAACGCAATTGAGGTCAAATCACCGATCTATTGACAGTCTTTTTGGCGCATGTTATAGTTCCGCTATGCGCAGACTAGGCTATTATGAATAACAAGGCTGCACAAAAGAATCAACATAGATCATATAGGTGAACTTTTATAACATGAGGGGTTCAGGATGGCGAAATACGAAGGTAAAATGCTGGAAATAAATCTGACCGATGGCAATATTGGCGGTTCCACGGTCGATAAGGATGTGCTGCGTAAGTACGTCGGCGGAAGTGGTTTAGCGGCCAAATTGTTTTTAGATAGGGTTTCTCCGGATGTTGATCCCCTTTCACCCGACAACGTGTTATTCATTACTACCGGTCCTTTGAGTGGAACTACAATTCCCGGAGGATCGCGATTCTCTGTGTGTACTAAATCCCCGCTGACAAATATGTGGGGAGAGAGTTCTTCAGGGGGTACCTTTGCAGCCTGGTTGAGGTCTGCCGGATATGACGGAATCGCAATTGAAGGCGCTTCCAGCAAGCCCGTATATATGGTAATTGAAGATGGAAAAGCGGAGATCAAGGATGCCGCCGATCTCTGGGGCAAGGGAACCTATGAAATCATCGATCTTCTCAAGGAACGGCATGGCGGATCGAAAAAAACCTCCGTACTAACAATTGGGATGGCTGGCGAAAATCTGGTCAAGTATGCCGCCATAGCTAATGAAAAGAAGGACTATGCTGCCCGGTGTGGTGTAGGAACTGTGATGGGTTCCAAGAAGCTGAAGGCCATTGTAGCTATCGGAACGGGTAAAGTGGATGGGGATTCTCCCGATGCTTTTGGGGAGAAAAAGAAAGCCTATACCGATAATGCCAAAACGCATTTTATTGTTGACATACTCAAAGGCGGGGGGACCAATGGTGCTCTGGATATTGGGGCCATGATGGGTGACTTGCCGGGTAAAAACTGGACCATGGGCGATATGAGTGCCTATGGTCCCAAGATTGGTGGCGGGGTGCTCAACAGCGAGCAGTTCCTCACAGGAACCGATCAGTGCCATGGCTGCCTGGTTAGTTGCAAAAGAGTAGTGAAAAAAGAGAATGGTTCATATCCGCTCAAAGCAACGGCCGGCCCGGAATATGAAGGGGTCGCCAGTTTCGGCAGCCTGTTGATGATCGATGATATGGCGGCGATCATCAAGATGAATGAGATGTGCAATGACCATGGCATCGATGTAATCTCTTGCGGTGCTACGATTGCCATGGCAATGGATTGTGTTGAGCAAGGCATTATCAGTACTGTGGATACAGGGGTAGAGTTGAAATGGGGCAATATCGAAGCGGTGATGAAGATGATCGACAAAATCGCCACCCGAGAAGGATTCGGAGATACACTCGCGGAGGGTAGCAAACGTGCCGCTGAAAAGATTGGCAAGAATGCTTCCGACTATGCGGTTCAGGTTAAGGGCATGGAAGTGCCCATGCATGATCCTCGCGCCTTCCATGGCATGGGACTTTCTTATGCTACCGGAATTCGCGGCGCCTGCCATACCAACGATCTGACCTATATTGTTGAGCAGGGCATTGTCGTTTGGCCGGAAGTTGGCATTAATGGAGGCTATGATCAGAAGTCGAGCGTAGGCAAGGCTGAGGTGGTAACAATATCCCAGAACCTGGGCCAAATTGTCAATTCGGCACCGATGTGCTATATGCTCATGTCCGTGGTCAGCTCCGCGGAATTGGTAGACCTGTTAAGCGCAGCCAGCGGATTCGACTACACTTTGGGTGAGCTGATAGCGAACGGTGACCGGATATGGATGCTGAAACGAGGCATAAGCAATCTTATGGGAATCACCGCTACAGACGACAGGTTGCCGAAGCAAATCCTGACTCCTCCTCCGGATGGGGCCGCTGCTGGATCAGCTCCGGACCTGCAACTTATGCTGAAGGAATTCTATGAAATCAGGGGCCTGGATTCAAATGGGCGTCCCACTAAAGAAAAGCTGGAGTCACTAGAGCTGGGAGAACTGGCTGCTAAACTTTAGACTCTAGTACAACAGTTGCTTCTATTTGCGGTACCTTTCTATCATTTTTGGAGGGGTACCGCTTTTGGGATAGATATAAGAAACAGGAAGCTTTTAGGGTACATTGACTTATAGGTTAATAGAATTTAGGTTTGCTCCGAGTCCTGAAACGGGAGACAATCCATGAGTATTACAGTTAGCCTAACAGATCTACTGAAGACGACTACAGGCCAACAGGAACCGATGCAGTTTGCAGATGGGAGCCCTCTTGAATGCCTTCTGAAGCTGGTGACACAGGTTCCTGCGCTGCACAAGTGGTTTTATGATGAGCATGAAAAACTAAAACCTCAGGTGTGGTTGATGGTTAATGGGGAAAGGATTTATGAAGACGAGTTCTCAGAACCCCTCAGCGATGGTGATCAGCTTTTAATCATGGTGGCAATTTTGGGGGGATGAATTGGGTTATGAGAAATGAGGGGGGCATGCTGGTTGACAAATTCAGACTCGATGGCAAATTAGCGATCGTGACTGGTTCTGGGAGAGGTATGGGGCAATGCATTGGCCTTACTTATGCTGAAGCCGGTGCCAATGTAGTATTTGCCGCAAGAACTGAAAAGGCTATTCAATCCAATGTAGAAAAGGCCAAACAATTCGGAGTACGGTTAATAGCAGTCCCCTGCGATGTCAACGATGAAGCTCAGCTGCAGGTTTTGGCGGATAAAACGGTTGAGACTTTTCCATCGGTCTACAACTAGGTTGGACACCCAAGAGCATGATACAGAATCATGAAGGAGGTGGTTAAATGCAAGAAGATCAACTTGGAATAGCGGGGTTGAAACAAGTAGGCGGATGACATTGAAACGGAAACGGGAGGCGGCGATGCGATTGCTCCGAGGGGAGGAGACTGTGCGCCGTCAGCAAAAGTGGGACAAACTGGCCCAATAATTAGAGGACGTTTTCAGGGCTCACGTCTTGCCTTCTGATGGTGCTATTATAGCGCTCTCTTTCCTCAAAAGTCTTGACTTTCACCTCCCATCTGCGTTGCAGTATTTCTGATTGATGGCCTGAATATACGTCAAATGGAGCCACATTTTTCAAAGCCTCGTGATACCGGTAGTAGTTAAGGGCAAGCCTGTAAAAGTGTCCCATTTTCGCTGAAGGTGAACACTTTGTTACTCTTCACATTCCGTCCCCAGAAAGCAACTGTATCCTCTTTATGGTTTGCTCAGCAATCTCGAGTTCTTCGTTGGTAGGGATGACAAGGATTTTTACTCGGCTGTTTTCACTTTGAATCGCGGCTGGGATTTCTGATTGCACGGTATTTTTCCTCTCGTCCAACTCAATGCCCAAGTTAGCTAGTCCCTGGCAACCGCCAGAACGGATAGCAGCCGAATGTTCACCAATTCCGCCGGTGTAGACCAGCGCATCCAACTGTCCCAAGACAGCATAGTAGGCGCCGATGTACTTCTTGATACGGTAACAGTACATGTCGATGGCCAGCTTGGCTTGATCATCTCCCGCTTCCACAAGATGCATGATTTCGCGCATATCGTTCAGTCCGCAAATGCCACGTAATCCACTTTCTTTGTTGAGCAGAGATTCCACCTCCTCTATTTTGTTGCCATTGTGTCTTCCCAGAAAAAAGATGATTGCTGGATCAATATCTCCGCTACGGGTCCCCATGATCAATCCTTCCAGTGGCGTCATACCCATGGATGTATCGATACTCTTCCCGTTTTCGATCGCAGTAATACTTGCCCCGTTACCCAGGTGAACGGTAATCAGGTTTAAAGAATCAATCGGATGGCCGATAATTTCTGCTGCCTGTTTAGCCACGTAGTAATGTGATGTACCATGAAATCCATACCTTCGAATACGATGACGCTGATATAATTCTTCAGGCAGCGCATAGCGGAATGCATGGACAGGGATTGACTGATGAAAGGCCGTGTCGAACACGGCAACCTGAGGAACGTCCGGTGCCTGTTTTAAAGCCACTTCAATCCCAACAAGGTTGGCAGGATTATGCAACGGAGCCAGGGGGCTCAGTCGACGGATGGTATCAATCACCTTCTCGTTGATCAGCGTTGGTTCCCTGAATGCTTCCCCGCCATGGACTACGCGATGTCCGATGCCAAATAACTCATTGGTATTCTCCAGTACACCCGACTCCGTAAGAACCGTCCCGATCAACTGAAAACCTGCCTGATGGTTTGCAACCAAGTCCGCCTTAGTGATTTTCCTCATTTCACTGTTGGCATCACGGGTGTGATGGGTGAGGCAACTGCTAGGCTCCCCAATTTGTTCCAATAAACCAGAGGCCAGCACCGTCCGATCGGTCATGTCGAAAAGCTGATATTTGATGGATGAACTTCCGGAGTTGATGACCAGGACTTTCATGCATTTTCTCCTCTGAGAGCAAGAACGGTACCCGTTAAAGGATCCTAGTGATGACATCGCACAAGAATACTGTCCTTTTCAGAGGGTACCCTCCGCTCTATTATAGTCTGAGCTTCGTACTTTTGTATCGTTTCCAGTCATGACATGAGATTGCGCCGTATTCGATAATGAGTGTGAATTCGCGGATTTCATTACTGAATTCCTTCTTAGAGAAACAATAGCCCCACGGACAGGGAAAAAAAGGATAAAATCGTGGAGAGCACAATGGAGGCCGAAGCTAGTTCTGTATCGCTGTGGAGTTGAGAGGAAAGGACATATATTGCTGCCGATGTTGGCAAAGCGAAGAATATTATTCCAACGTCAAAATGAATTCCGGTCACATTGAACGCCTTAAGAAAGGCATAACCGATTATGGGGAGAAAGAGCAGTTTCAATATCGAGGCAACCAGCGATAAGCGAAAGTTTCCTTTGAAGCTTTTGAATGTCAATGCGCCTCCCACTGAAATCAATGCAAGCGGCAGGGCAACTGAAGCAGAAAGGCTGAAGCCGTTTTCGATAGCGGTAGGGAAACCATTCATCGACCTTGAATACACTATGCCGGCGATGCAGGCAATGATCAAAGGGTTTGATATGATTGCTTTTGTCGCAAGCTGACTTCTTTCCCAAAATGAATAGTGCCCGCCTGAATGCCAAATTAGAGTGGACACGGCCAAAACATTAATAAATGGAATGACACACCCTATCAGGATTCCAAAATGTTTGACGCCATCATCTCCCAATGCATAGAATACGATGGCCATTCCAATGAAAGTATTGAACCTGTAACAGCTTTGCGAGAACGATCCGGCTTTGTAATTCGATACTTTTGAGACCTTTATTCCTACTGCACTTATCAGGTAAATAGCGGCTATCGCAAGAAGAGCGCATAGGCATAAATCCCAATTAACGGAGCTGTCCGTTTGGGCCCCTCCGATCTTCCAAAACAACAGCACCGGAAAAAGAACAAAATAGACGAGCCTGTCAGATGTCTTTAGAAAGGACTCATCTGTCAGCTTAAAACGTTTTAGCAGATTACCCAGCAGGATCAGGCCAAAGACAGGAAATAGACTGGAAAGTACCATCTTGAATCAATTGCAGATAACGCCGGCTACTTCACATTCAAAGACATCGTCAATTAGGCCTAATACATTGATCAAACAGTATTCCCGGTTGCGCTTTAACCAGCCCCCCTTCCCCGACACATGGCGACTGGACTACTACCCTTACCCGGCTAGCGGGTGATATCTTTGAATCCCTCCTGAGGCCCAATGTGCTAGAAAGTGCTTGAGTGATCATTTGTATTTTCTGATATTCAATAAAGCCGGACCCTGAAAAGTCGGCCATATGGCGTTGCCAGACCATTCCATCATTTGTGCCAGGCAAGCTCAGATTCGATACGTTCATCCGAGTCGGCATAAAAGCGCCGGATAAACGTTTCGTAAGCTTCGAAAGACCAATGGCTGTCTCGCATGAGACGGGCAGCCTGCTCGCGTTCACCTTTTTCGATGTGTTCGACCAACTGATCATGCTCTTGGCGGTTGATCAACTCCCATTCCTTAATGTAGGTGCGTCTCGGAAAGTCGTAGAGACGCTGTTTTAGCGGCATGATGATCTGTTTTAGCGTATCGTTCTCGGACAGATTCAAAAACACATCATGGAAAGTGATATTCAGTTTATAGTAGGTGTCGAAATCGTCTCGGTTAATGGCCAAGATCATCTCGCTGTTTAAGCGCTTCATCTCTGCAATATGAGAGGGGCTGAATTTGTCGAACACGGACTGGATCACAGTGCTTTCTAACGCGCCGGTAATTTCCAGAATATTCCTGACATCCTGAATCGATAATTTGTTGACCAAAACACCGCGGCGGGGAAGGATCGTAACAAATCCTTCGCATTCCAATTGAATAATTGCGTCTCGCAACGGGGTAGTACTTATGCCCAGTTTTTCGCTGATCTCATTGATCTTGATGAATGATCCTGGCAGCAGTTTTCTCTGATGCATTTCACTTCTAAGATATTCATAAACCTGTTCTCTCAGCGATACTACATCCAGCAACCCGCTAGGTCTTTTAGGGTTTTCTAATCTCATCGGTCTCCATCTTAATTGTCAGTTTGATTCCTGGTTCCGAATAATGGTCTGCATATCACGGTAACATAGCACCGAGTGAGGGTTCTTTCAAATATGGAGAAACCCCCACTCAAAAAAATAAATGACTTCACACTGCAATAGTCCTATTAATTCCGCAAGGCACTCTAATCCAAAGGTGCATCAGGTTCGCCACAAGTATTTCAACTTCTGGTGATGAGACAAAAATGCACTCCCTTTGGTTCGGGTTGCCGTGGACCGTATTCATTTTTCGGCATAAACATCAGCCACTTCCAAGGCCTTGTCCATAATGGCGACACCTTCATCGATTTCATCCTTGGAGATGATCAACGGCGGCGCCATGGCGATGACATTGACGGGATTGGCGGCCATGGCCATCATCCCCAGTTCCCCAAGCCTTTTGGCGACTTCCATCTTGGGATTCATCCCCGGACGAATCTTGGCATCGACCGGGGTCAACGGCTCTTTTGTTGTTTTGCTTTTGACCAACTCCAATCCTACGAACAGGCCCAGCCCCCGCACGTCTCCCACGCAAGCATGTTTCTCCTTTAATTCCATAGCCCTTTCCAGGAGATATTTGCCTAAATTGGCAGACTTCTCGATGAGGTTGTCCTCCTGATAAATGGGAATGACGGCCAGTGCCGTTGCGCATCCCAAGGCGTGGCCGGCATAGGTGGCACCGTGGCTGAAGAACTGCTCCTTGAAGCGGTTGCCGATGTGTTCCCGCACGATGGTGGCGCCCAGGGGGAAATAACCGCAGGTCATTCCTTTGGCCATGGTCATGATGTCCGGTACCACGTCCCAGTGGTCCATGGCGAACCATTTCCCGGTACGGCCAAAGCCAGTCATCACTTCATCAGCGATCATGAGGACTCCCCATTTATCGCATATTTTGCGAAGCTCGGGAAAGTACTCCGGAGGCGGAACGATAATACCATTCGCGCCGGTCACGGGCTCGAAAATGATGCCGGCCACCTTTTCGCCGCCGCCCTCCAGTTCAATGACTTCTTCGATGTATTTGGCGCACCGCAAGTCACAATTTGGATAGGTCAAGCCGAACATGCATCGATAACAGTAGGGCTGCGGCACGCGAATCACGTCCGCACCTCCCAACACCTGGGCCCAATTCCGGGAATCACCGGCCGATAGCGTCATGGAGGCTGCCGTCGCGCCATGGTAAGTTCTGAATCGCGTAATGAGTTTCCGCCGACCGGTATACTGGTGACATATCTTGATGGCCGCCTCGTTGGCCTCAGTGCCGCCCAGCGACACAAAGGAACGCGAGAGATCCCCCGGCGTGATTTCAGCCAGCATTTTGGTCAACAAAGCCCGAGGTTTGTTGGACATGCTGGGGGCGAAAGAGGTCAGGGTGCGGGCCTGCTCACAGATGGCCTCAATTACTCGTGGGTCCTGATGTCCGATGCTGTGGCTGACAAAACAGGAACTGAAGTCCAGCCGCTCCCTGCCATCCTCGGTGGTGAACCGCACCCCCTTGGCCGAAACCACCCGTGGCGGCGACTGGTCCGGCTGATATGACCAGGAGTGGAAATTGTTTTCCACCTCATAGCGGTCAAGATCCTCTTTGCTTGAGTCAATATTCTTCAAATCTATCATTATTCTTTATACCTGATGCTTATTCCTCGCATTATTTGCAGATGTTTAAGGTTGAAGGAAGTACTGGTTGAGTTGGACCCGGCAAGCAGGCGTCGCATTCTGCTTGCCGGGCGAAAAGAGATGAATTGTGAGCACCGGCCCGGTGCCCAACACTTCCGGTCGTGCACCCTCTTTCACCGAATTCCGCATTGGCTTGTCGACCTTAAAATCACTCAACTCAGATTCAATTCAGACACTATGTGGCTGTCATTTACTTGGCGTTCAGGTGAGCGTATTTCTCCAAATAGCGCACAGGCATTTGCAGGGCGTCCCTGCGAAACGGCTCGGCCAGTACTTCCTCGCCGCCCTGAAGGACGGCATTAATCACGCAAGGCCTTCCTGAGGCGATGGCTTCCTTCATCACATCCCCGACCTGGTCAGGGTGATCAACCTTGAAGCCCAGGGCGCCCATATCTTCCGCCACTTTGGCATAATCCGGGTTCTCCAGAAGATTGGCGCCCACATAGCGGTCGTCATAGTAGTCGATCTGATTCTTCTTTTCCGCGCCCCATTCAAAGTTATTGGCCACGATGGCGATCACCGGGATGTTTTCCCTTACGGCCGTCATCACTTCCGCGATGCCGCTGATGCCGTAAGCGCCGTCCCCCTGGAAGGCAATGACCGGCACGTCCGGTCTTCCGATCTTGCAGCCCAGGGCTGCACCGTAGGCAAAACCACAATTACCCCATGATAAGGCAGAAATGTGCTCGCGGACGCCCTCGAATCTCAGGTAGGCGTTAACCATAGAAGAGTTGTTGCCGATATCGGTGCTGACGATGGTTCCTTTGGGCAGAACCCTGGTCCATTCCTGGTGGAAACGGCGTGGGTGCATGGGCTGTGACTGTGTACTGGAACCCCACGCGGTCAGTTCATTGTCCCAGATTTCCTTTTCCTTCTTAACGTCGGCCAGACGATCGGTGTTCTTCTCGGAATTCGGGGCAAGCTCCCTGACCCTTCTCACCAACAGTTCGGTGAACTCTTTGACATCACCGCAGCTGTAGACATCGGCCTTTTTGGCCACACCCAGCACGTCGATATTGACGTCACACTGGATCAACTTGGCATCCTCGGGCCAATAGGCCATATCGTATTGCGGCAGGGTGCCGAAGGGCCCCAGCCGCGTGCCCAGAGCGATCACCACATCGGCCTTTTTGATAGTGCGCATGGCCGCCTTGGAACCACAGTAGCCGATCGGGCCGCAGGCCAGTTCGTGGCTGGCAGGAAAGGTGTCGTTGTGCAGATAGCTGTTGACAACGGGAGCCGTGATGTATTCGGCCAGGGCTTTGACTTCCGCCACAGCGTTGGCCTGGGATACGCCGCCCCCGGCAACAATCACGGGGTATTTGGATTCAACGATCAGCTTGGCAGCCGTTTCAACGTCTTCCAGAGATCCTGCACCGCGTTTGATCACCGGTGTTTCGTATATCTCGTCGATGCATTCACCGTAGAAGAAATCGCGGGGGATGTTCAGCTGCGTCGGCCCATTCAAATTCTTGGCCATGTAAAAGGCCCGCCGAGACAGTTCGGCCATGCGCTCGGGCCTACTAACTCTTACCTGATAGACAGTCTGTTTTTCAAACATTGGCATCTGATCCAGCTCCTGGAACCCTCCGGTCCCGATACCCATGGAGCCGGTTTCAGGCGTGATCGCGACCACCGGTGAGTGAGCCCAGTAGGCGGCCACCATCGCGGAAACGAAATTGGCCGCCCCGGGCCCGTTTTGACCGATGCAGGCCTGGGGCTTGCCGGTGACCCGGGCCAGACCGTCGGCCGCATGGGTGGCGGCTTGCTCGTGGGCTACCGGGATGAAACGGATGCCAGCGTCCGGAAAGAGGTCGAGGGCATCCATGTATGCGGAACCAACAATGCCGAAAACGTATTGCACACCCTCGGCCACCATTGTTTCGACCAGTGCTTCACTGGGGGTCATCTTGACTTTTTTCATGATGGTTCTCCTTCATTTAAGTCCTTCAGCGGTCGCTGCAAGAACTGTTGATCCGATATGGCAGAGTATTCAGCAATCACATGGAATTTTAGTATGACGCTTTTTCGAAGACCATCTCTCCTCCGACCACCGTACTCAACACATCAATATCCTTGATTTTGTCATGCTCAACATCGAGGGGGTTGTCGGAAAGGATGACAAAATCGGCCAGTTTCCCCGTCTCTATTGACCCTTTCACGTCTTCTTCAAAACTGCAGTAAGCCGCGTAGGTGGTGTATGTTTTTAACGCTTCAAGGGGGGGAATCCTCTCCTCAGGCCCCAGCACCATTCCTTCGCGGGTAATCCGGTTTACGGCACAATACATTGAAAAGAGAGGATCTATCGGCGTTACGGGCAGGTCTGAGTGGAGAGTAAATACAAGTCCCTCCTTTAGAGAGGAAGCCAGAGGACTAATTCTAGATGCCCGTTCAGGGCCAAGAAACATGGAGTAATGCCGGTCTCCCCAGTAATAGGTGTGATTCACAAAATAGCTGGGGACAATGCCGAGCCGTTTCATGCGGACGATATGGTCCATAGAGGCCGTCTGACAGTGGATGATCATGTGACGGTGGTCCTGCCGGGGGAAGACCGCTTGCGCTCTTTCCATAGCCAGGATAATCGATTCAATGGCCGCGCTTCCGTTTCCATGGATTGCTATTTGATTACCTGCCCGATGGTATTTCTCAACAAGCTCATCTAAAGCCTCCTGTGCCATGATCAAATCGCCTTTACAATCGGGATTATCATGGTAAGGTTCCTGTAGAGCTGCTGTGCGTGCCTGGATAGACCCGTCCTGAAGGAGCTTGACACTTCCAATCTTCACATGTTCGGAACCGAATCCCGTTCCCAGGCCGATCTTGAGGATTTCCTGATAGAGGGATTCCAATAGGGTAGCATAAACCCTCAGATTCAACTTGCCTTCTCTTTCCAGCTCGCTGTAGGCCTTGAGATACTGGAAGGACCCAACCCCTCCGTCATGGATGCTTGTGACCCCTGCCTTGTGGAGATGGGCAATCGCGGCCTGCAATAGCTCCTTTGTCTGCCAGTCGCTCTGTTCGGCAAAGAAGTCTGATCCGACCATCATTATGGCCGACATCTCTTTCAGCAACCCGGTGGGCACTCCGTTTTCATCTTTGTGAATCTCCCCTCCGTCCGGCTGGGATGTCTCAGGCCCTATCCCCGATAATTCAAGGGCTTTTGAATTTACATATGCCAGATGTCCGCTGGTATGCATCACCATAACAGGATTCTCAGGAGAGACTTCGTCCAGGTCATACCGGGTCAGATGCCGATTATCGGCAATCATGGTGTCATCGTACCCATGCCCCCGGATCCACTCTCCGGCTCCGGAGGCTTCCACCTTTTCTCTTATTCGTGATTTCACATCTTCAATCGTTCCATTCCGCTGTGAGCCGCAGTCCGCCCATAGAACAAAAACGCTGAACCAGGACAGGTGGTTATGGGTCTCGATGAATCCCGGGACTACGGTTTTTCCGTCAAGATCTATTATCTCTGTGTTGGCGCAAGCATATTTCCTCACTTCAGCATCAGGACCAACAGCGCAGAAACGATCACCAATCGTCGCAAAGGCCGAGGCAAAAGGGGCCTTTGGATTCATGGTCAAAACCTGTCCGTTTATGAATATTTTATCCACAGCCATATACTCCTATCGATTTTGAGCTTAGCCACAAACCAGAAATATGAGGGGCACCGTCTCAGCAGAGGCGGTGTTCCCGGATGCGGACTGGTAGCGGCGAATATCGAATCCAGTTGACTGATTGCCCTTTTCAGATTCGGGACAGAGGGGTGTGCATGATCAGATGTTTCTACTTTCGTGGCAGAGTTTTAGAAGATGCAGGCGTATGATACAATACCATCTTGTATCATACGCCTGTCTACTCTCCAACCAAAGACCGAAAGCCACTCTGTAAATCAGTCAAACATATCGGACAATGTGACAACCGGAATGAGTGTCACTCCCAATCGACCATTCTATTTATCTCTCATCCTATGGGTTTTCGAATAAACGGAAAGTGCCCAGAGGTTCTGCATGAGTAGCATATTCCAATTCAAGGTAATTCAAGCCCGCAGGTGCCCAATTGGCCACCCTATCTCCTTTCGCCCAAGGACTATCTATTAGAAATAGAGGAACGAACGCGAATTCGTCGTATAAATACTGAGCCATCTGTGCCGTAGCAGCCTCCAGTTCCTGCGGATTTTGTGCTTCCAGATACTTCTCTACCAGAACATCGCATTCAGCACTCTCATACATGGGAAACGCAATACCTTCACTGTATATCAACGTATCGAACCCCTTCATATAAAGAGGTTCATTGCTCGCTTCGAGATGAAATGGTCCTATTGTACCGGTAGTCTTACGATATAAGATGTCCCCATAGACTGCCATTACGTTCATAGATTCTATTTCAAGATCGATGCCTATATCTTCCCAGTACCCCGCAATAGCCAGCATCGCATCTGTGGGATCAACACGTCCAGCGAAGTAATATATCCACATCTTCGCATCGAAACCGTTTGGATATCCCGCTTCGGCCATTAGCTGTTTGGCTCGGTCAAGGTCATAGGGATATGGCTCACGGGCCGCACCAAAGGGCAGGTAAAATAAGTCTGGGGTCGGCTTTGCCATACCATGGTAGAGCTGCTGGGCCATCTCCTCCCGGTCTATGGCCAGATTCATGGCCTCTCGAACCCTAATGTCCAGCCAGGGAAGATCAGGATCGTACGTTTCAACCGACGGAAGCCATTGGCCGAATAATACAAGGCACAGAGTTTCGATTTCTGGAATGGGTACAATGTCGAAACCTCTTTCCCCCAGATTAACTGCCTGATCATGAGTGATTTGAACGATATCAGCCTCGCCTGTCTCGAGCATGGCCACTCGGGTCATTAATTCAGGGACTTCCCTGAATACCAGGGTTTTAAACTCTGGTACAACTCGCCAATGATCTTCGACGGCTTCCATAACCATCCTTTCCCCAAGGGAAAATTCAACCATTTTGTATGGTCCGGAGAATACTGGATTCTTGTTGAACTCTCTATGGCCTACCTCGTCGTAGTATGCTTTGGATACTATACCCAAAGCAACTTGGTTGTTTGGACACATAAAACTTAATACTTCTTCACCCATGGGACGGGTCGTGTATATGGTGAGGTCATATGGACCAGATGTCTCAATTCGATCGATCAAGGGTCCCAGATTGTTCACAGCCGACACAGCTTCTCCCAAGCCAGGATCTACTGTAGTTTCAATTGTGAACTTTACGTCCTCGGAAGTCAGTTCACCCCACCCATCGTGGAACTGAACGCCTTGTCTCAACTTGAAGGTGACGCTCATGTCATCAGGTGCGATCTCCCATTCCTCTGCCAGGCAGGGAACGTATCCAGACTCATCGTGCTTCTCAAGTATCAAGTAGTCTGCCATATACGACCAGACAGTCCGTGTAGTGGTCGCACCTCGGGTAAAGGGTCCCAGGTCTGGGTCGCTGGCCACTTGTGTCATTGCAACCGTTAGGGTTCCCTCAGGTTGCACCGGGCCGGCAGGGGCATCGGTAGGTTCCGTTGTTGGTGTTGGTTGCACGGTGTCAACAGGTGTTTTCTCTTTATCACCGCCACCGCCGCAGGCGATCAATAAAGGTAGCGCCACCAGCACCGCCGCCAGGACAATCAAACAGAGCATCTTTGACCACTTCATTCCATAACCTCCGTCTTGTGTAGCGGTGAGATATCTGATATATCAGATATCTCCCATTGCCATCGTAGCGGAGTCTACCATATTCAATTCCCCATGTCAATTCAAAACCGGCCGTTTCCAGTGCCGTTAAACCCTCTTCCACGTCTGGCACTCTCAACGCGATAGCGGCTACACGATAGTCGCTTCCCGTCAAAGCTTCAAACAGCGGTATGGTTCTGCCCATGTTTTCGACGTCTATGTGTATGCGATCAATTGCGTCGACTTTCATATATAACCCCGATGAATATCTGAACTGTGATCTCAAAGCCGGGGTTCACTCGGGCATATCGGCCAGAACACGTTCACAACTGAAAAAGAAAGCAATATCGCATTTGCGTATGCGTATGCGTATGCGTATGCTCCAGAAATGTTCTCAAAGGGTCAGCAGGTACTTTCAACATCCCAAAATCGCCTATGCTGCGTAATTGCCTCTTTAATTGACGGTTTAATAATACCGTGGGCCTCTAACCACCGTTTCTTGACGAAATCTTATGCATTGGTTAATATTGGAGCACCTTATATTAAGCCAACTATTATAAGCCAATACTTAGCAGAATAATAGCGATCGCATTGCAAATCACTCTTTGGGTTTTCAAGTGTTAGTGGCACTACGATATTGGAACGTGTTTGTTCCCAAGGAATGTGAATTGTGGGACTATTAAGAGGAAATTCAATTCAGATGCAATCTCGTAAAGAAAAGCGATAGTGCATATAGTGAGTTTCCACTGGCTAGTGAAGAGTTGAGATGTGCCATAGGTACTGACCACAACTCACTGGTCCACGATGACTGCTCAAGTATGGGCGGGATAGAGTTTGTGCTGGTGCGATGTGTTGATCAGTGGTACTGCTGTAATAATCCATTGTAGGAGGAGTTGATTATGCGAATACTATGGATCGGATATGGTCAGGCAGGAGGAAAACTCGCTAATACGCTTATGGGAATGAAGCAGAGGTCATATCGGGGAATAGCCGTAAATACTGAAAACGCAGACCTTGCTGGACTCAAGAAAGTGAATGACAGTGTCGTCATCGGAAAGTACAAGCAAAAAGGGAGAGGTGTAGGAGCCGATCTCGACCTAGGTGCGGAGATAGCACAGAAGTCCCTATCTCTGATGATGGACCGGATTGATCTCTTAAGGCGTATTCTTGACCCGGAAGCTTTCTGGATTGTTTCCGGACTGGCAGGTGGGACAGGCGCAGGTGGCGCACACATCCTGGCAGACGAACTTAGAACCATATTTCATTTACCTGTGTACGGGATGGGAGTATTACCTTCTACATCCGGAATGCCGCCGGAAAAAGAGGTGCTTAATCTTTCGAATTCGTTGACAAGCTTCGAGCGATGGCGGCAGTACTTCGATAACATATTGCTTATCGATAATCAGCAATATGAGCGCAGAGACGATACGCGGGAATCCATGCAGGAAATGTATGAGCGAATCAATACAGATATTGCGAAAAGGCTGACACTTATCCTGACTGCAGGAGAAGCAAAACACCCTCCTCAGGAAGTTTTAGCAACCCCGGAAATTAAGGCAACTCTGGGCAGCCAGGGAGACATCTCGACTATCGGTTATCGGGGCGAAGATATTCGTTTAAGAACGCGGTTTTGGAAGAAGGGAATAGAGCCAGACGAGAGACGACTGGAAGAGATTATAGAGGGGAGCATATCCAAAGAATCCCTCACCTTCCCTTGCGATATCAACGGTTCCAGTGCTGCTGCACTAGTGCCCTATGGAAGGCCGAAGCACCTGTTCACACAGGCCATCACTGCTGGAAAAGCCTATCTTGAGCAGAAGCTAGGAGTCGCGGCGGTTCGGTACGGTGACTATCCAGATACACGTAGCGGGGAATTGGCTGCGATAACCTTAATATCCGGAATACCTGATTTAGCCAGACTCGATCAAATGAGAAAGCGGATACGGGAGTTATCCTAATATCCTGTAATGCCAGTCATTGCTGTCCAATATAGTTTGAAAACCTTGTTTTGGATGAGTGTTTCGTAGCTGAGGAATAGCTCCTTTTGAGATTTTAATTCTCCATTCCCCTTTCTTCCACAGCGCGGTTGATGAGAATTGCGGATGCTGTCCAAAATAGCAGTCTGAGTCGGGAGCAAGGTGATTTGTATGGAGGTTCCTTTGAATTGATTGGGAGATTGGCTGTGCTTTGGTCATATTACTTCGTGGAGCGCCGTCTCAACTATTCAGCTAAAGAACTTGTTTGGGACAAGTATGAATGCATATAGATTTATCTATATGTAAGTGGTTTTGGAGAAATGGTTTATTATGTTCAAGTTGCAGCTAAGCTGGGAATCTCCCTTTTGGAACCTTGACCCGGAGTGCTCTCTGCCCAGATAGAACCCTCATGTGCCTCTACTATTCCTATGCAAATAGCTAATCCAAGGCTGGTACCGCCTCTCCTCCGGGCAATACCGCTCTCGAGCCGATAAAAACGGTCGAAAACTTTATCCAGGTGTTCCGCTGGAATACCGACGCCTTGATCGGCAACACTGATAATATTAATCCGGCAATTAAATATGGTATGTCATTCCGGCCGCCGAGCCGGAATCTGCTTCCCCCCCACACCTCTGGATTCCCGCTTTCGCGGGAATGACATTTGAAATGACTATGTCCTTTCTTAATTGCCGGAGTAATAACTTGACTATCGTATTGATATGCTTCAAGGGTGATATTGTTGCCTGGGTCCTGAGTGTGGATATTCCCGCTTCGTTCAAAAGACCGTGAATCTTAGCAGATACGTTCTCTGTGAAGTGAATGATCTCTATAAGATCACGTAATGGCTCGTCTATCTGTTCTTGTTTAGTCATAGGCAATTGTATTTGTAGCTGTCAATTGGAATTACGCACAATTATATGCCCAGTACCTAACGAAAGTAATAGCTTTAACAAGGACGGGATTAGCTTTGATATAGCCCAATATCTGTTCGTAAAAGTTTGTGGATGACCGAATGAGATGCTAGAATCAACTCGAACTTGCCAATGGAGGGATATCAGTGAGTCAATCAAGTCCAGGCCTAAAAGTAAAGAAGCTTCATCCTGATGCCAAATTACCGCGCCGTAGTTCGGAGGGCGCTAGTGGCTTTGATGTGTGCGCTTGCATTGATGGGCGTGTAACGGTTTTGATAGGGAGACAGCCAAAACTCATCGGCACAGGCATCGCCGTTGAGGTGCCTTTCGGATACGATATTCAGGTGAGACCTCGATCCGGGCTTTCATCGAGAGGGGTAGGCGTCACTTTTGGGACTATCGACAGTGACTACAGAGGCGAGGTCAAAGTAACTATGTATGTTTTTGGCGAAGGATCGTCATTTGAAATCAATCATGGCGATCGAATAGCCCAACTGGTGATAACCAAACTGGCGGATGTATCTGTTGAGGAGGTATCCGGGCTCACGTCTACCGAAAGGGATACGGGCGGCCATGGCTCAACCGGGAGATAGCGTTTAAGGTGGTCATAGGAATAGCTGAGATTTCGATATGAAAAAGCAGCCCCTTTCTAGGGCTGCTCCAGTGCTCAATTCGATTGGTGCAGAATCTGCCAGACGACAAAATGCTTTAGTTGCGTAAATATTATCTGCTACTGCTTCGAAAAGGCTGATATCTTTACATAGCTATGGGTTTTTGTGAGAGCAATGCCTGTACCTGTGCGACAATCTCTGCCGGGTTTCCCGACTTGGTGAGATAGGCATCTGCTCCAACTTCACTAGCCATAGCAACGTCTTTTTCGTGTGTTTTAGCCGAAACTATCAAGATTGGTGTTTGTGCGGTGTCAGGTTCTTTCCTTAATCGACTGCAAATCTCGAAGCCATCTATGCCAGGCAACATGAGATCGAGGATGATGAGGTCAAACTTTTCATTCTGGGCTTTCTTCAACCCAGTCAGTCCATTGGTTGCAGTTTTTACATCGTAACCCTCTTGCTTAAGAGAGAACTCTATCAATCGTAGCGCACTGGCGTCATCTTCAACAATTAGAAGTCTTTCGTTCATGAATTCCTCCCGGTATATTCTACTCAGTTTTGTCTTAAAGGTAAAGTGAAACTAAAGGTACTGCCTTCTCCAAGTTTGCTTTCTATCCAGATACGTCCGGAGTGTGCTTCAATGATTTGCCGTGTGATATGAAGTCCAAGGCCTGTTCCTTCAATCCTATCAGAGGCCTCCACTCGATAGAATCTTTCGAAAAGCTGCGGAATATCATCTTCGGATATTCCTATGCCACGGTCGGAGACCTGGACCAGCAAGTCGCTATTACTGACTTCGCTTTTCACTGTGATACTGCCGTTTTCCTGATTGTATTTGATGGCGTTGCTGAGCAGGTTTGTTATCACTTGTCCCATGCGTTTTCCATCCACTTCCATCTCCGGAAGTTCTGAGTTCATCTCCTCTGTGATGGTAATTCCTTTCTCACTTGCCAGACTGCCTACTCTCTCAACTGCATCGTGAATGATATTCTTCAGAGATATTACCTCTTTATTGATTTTAAAGCGCCCCGATTCGAGGCGGGACATATCAAGAAGATCATCTATGAGATCGCCAAGGCGGTCGCTTTCTTTGTCAACGATTGCCAGGAATTCGTTCTGGGTCTTTGGATCGTCCACTTTACCGCTTACAAGCAATTTCGTAAAACCCTTGAGTGAGTGAAGGGGGGTGCGTAGCTCATGCGAGACATTGGAAATGAACTCGGATTTCATGGCATCGAGTTCACGCTGCTTTTCTTCAGCGATTATACGCTCGGTGATATCTCTGAAAATGCCTCTTGCGGCCACATACTCGCCATTCTTTATTCTCGCCCCAACGTTACCTTCAACACACATCTCTGCCCCGTGCTTCGTCACGAATGTGATTTGTACGTTGTTGAATTGCTCACCACGCATGGTTCGCTCAAAAAGATCCAAGCAGGGAGCCAATTCCTCTTGTACCATAATATCGGCGAACTTCAAATGTTCCAGGTCACCTTTGTCGTAACCGAGAGCATTTAACCATGCGGTGTTAACATATACGAATTTTCCTTCCGCGTCAACACTTTGGATCAGGTCGTTGGCATTATCAAAAAGGTCGCTATACCTTTCTTCGCTTTCCTGAATCTCTCGATTGAGACCGATGAGTTTCTCCTGAGTGTTTCGTAATTCCTCGTTGGATGCTTCCAGTTCATGGGCGTGTATTTGAATCTCATCATATTGTTCTTGTATCTTTTCTTCGGCTTCTGCTCGGCGTACTATCTCTTCTTCTAAAGACAGTCTGTACTCATATAGTTCGAGGAACACCCTAACCTTGCCTCGCAATATGTCCGGGATGATAGGTTTGGTGATAAAGTCAACTGCTCCTGACGCTATTCCTCTTATCTTGTGGTAGTCTTCTGTATAGATAGCGGAAACAAAAATGACGGGTAGATGTTTTGTCAGCTTGTCCTGGCGCATTAGTTCAACTGTTTCAAATCCATCCATTTCAGGCATTTGAACATCCAGAAGGGCTATAGCAAAATCGTGCTCCAAAGTATGCATCAGGGCCTCGTTTCCGGATAGTGCACGCACGAACTCAACATCCATATCGCTGAAAATCCTCTCCAGCGTGACCAGATTTTCAATCTTGTCATCAACTATCAGTACTTTGGGTTTTTCTTTCACAGTTGATTCCTCCGCTTATTGTGGTTGACCCGCCGCAGTTACCGTCTCGAATTCAAGTTGCTCTTCGTAAAATGCGAGTTCAAGTTCATCGTTTGTAATAGGCAGTTCGACTGTGAACGTAGCTCCTTTGCCATCGATACTTTCAGCCCGTATCTTTCCACCGTGGCTCTGAATGATGCCGTAGCAAATGCTGAGTCCCAGACCTGTACCTTTGCCGATGTCTTTGGTGGTGAAGAACGGTTCGAAAATTCTATCGATGATTTCTGGTGAGATTCCAGGCCCGTCATCAACAAAGGAGATTTGTACTGTCTCATCATTGGCCCTGCAAGTTTGAATAGCCAGTTTGCCTTTTCCATGTTCATCTTTCATAGCCTGAGTCGCGTTATTTATTAGGTTAAGAAAAACCTGCTTTAGTTGCTGGGAATCAACTTCTATTTTGGGGAGATACGGGTCAAATTCTATCATTATTTCGATATTGCTCTTGGGGAGTCCGTATGTGCGCAGTTTGGCGATACTCTCAATAAGATCGTTGATGCAAACATGAGATCTTTTCGATTTCTGTGTGCGGGCGAAAGACAGCAGGTTCTGTACGATATCAGTGGCACGCTTGGTCTCACTGTAGATCACGTCCAGGCTCTCTTTGGTGGCTTCGTCTTCAACGTCCTCCAATAGAAGTTGGGCGTGTCCGGAAATCGCCATCAGAGGATTATTGACCTCGTGGGCAACGCCGGAGACAAGCTTGCCTATAGCAGCGAGTTTTTGGGATTGAAGTAGCTGTTCATGGCTTCTTGTTAATTCCTCGTGTGCCTTTTCGAGTCGGGACAAAGCTTGCTCAAGATCGTTATGGGAAGAAGTGATGATTCCATTTTGCTCTTCTAGCGACCTTTTATACTCATAGAGTTCGAGGAATATGCGAACCTTACCCCTGAGTATGTCGGGGTTGACCGGCTTGGTGATGAAGTCAATAGCGCCCGTTTCTATCCCTTTTATTTGATGGTAGTCTTCTGTGTATATGGCGGAAATGAAGATTATTGGCAGTTGTTTGACTCTTTGGTCCTGACGCATAAAATAAACGGTTTCGAAACCATCCATTTCCGGCATTTGAACATCCAGAAGGGCAATGGCCAAGTCGTTTTCCAGTGTTTTCGCAAGAGCCTCATTGCCGGACATCGCCCTTACGAATTCTACATCCATATCTGCAAGTATCCTTTCCAGTGCAACCAGGTTTTCAAATTTGTCATCAACTATCAGGATTTTAGGTTTGTTTTTCATAGCTGTACTCCTTCATTTGTACAACCACACTCGTATGAGTGATAGCAATCTATCAATATCTACTGGCTTAGGCATATAATCATTAGCGCCTGCTGCAATGCATTTTTCACGATCGTCAACCATCGCTTTTGCAGTTAGAGCCAGAATTGGCAAATCTAGAAAACGCTCCTGTTCCCTGATATAACGCATGGCTTCATAGCCATCCATTACGGGCATCATAATATCCATCAGAATCAGATCGATTTCCGGATATTTGTCCAGTACTTCCAAAGACTTCTGGCCATTTGATGCTTTGTATATCTCCATCCCTACACCCTCCATTATCTTGGAAAGCGCAAAGACGTTGCGCATATCATCGTCTACCAGTAATATTTTCTTGCCTTCAAAGATACTGTCTTTATCGTGCAGGCGGGCGATGATCTGTTTTTTGTTCTCAGGTAGATCGTCGATAACCCTGTGGAGGAATAGAGCTGTTTCGTCCAAGAGCCGCTCTTCCGATTTGACTCCTTTGACCATGATTGATCCAGAATACATTTGCAGTTTCAGTTCTTCATCTGGTGTAAGCTCCCTGCCAGCGTAAACAACTACCGGGGGTGCAGATATTTCTTCGGATTCATTCATCTCCCTAAGAACATCGAAGCCTGAAATGTCGGAAAGCGCCAAGTCCAGAATCATACAATCATAGGTGTTGGTCATCAGTTCCTGAAGCGCCTGTTTCCCCGAACCCACAGTGGTTGTTTTTACATCACCGTCACCGATCAACTCAACGATGTCTTTGCGAAGTTTTGCATCATTTTCAATAATCAGGAGGTCTTTTACCGTTTTGGATATTAGAGTTTCAATCTTAGTAAAGGCATCATCTAGCTGCCTACCGTCCACAGGTTTGGTTAGATATCCGATAACCCCTTTCTTGTAGGCATCAAGGGATTCTTCGGCTGCTGACATCATATGTACAGGAATATGGCGAGTATTAGGGTTGTCCTTCAATACTTCTAGGACACCCCAACCATCAAGTCCGGGTAGCCGTATATCCAGCACAATGGCGGTAGGCTGGTACTGTTCGGCCAGTTGCAGTCCACTTTCGCCATCACCGGCATGCAAGCATTTAAATCCCCTTTGATGGCAGAATTTGTAGAGTGTTTTGGCGAAATTCAGATCGTCCTCGATAACCAGAATAGCTTTGTCATCTTCGACGATACGCTCCCGGTCGTCTTTGATAGCAGGGGCTGCCTTTCGCTTTTCCATGTCTGATATTGAAGGAATCTCGTATTGCTGATTAGAAACTGGCACTTCGTCATGTACAGCAGGAGTTAAAATAACTACTGGATTTCTGGCTACTGTTTTGGCTTCAATATCTTCTGATACTTCAATCAACTCTGCAGGAAGATATATGGTAAATGCCGATCCTACATTCTCCTCGCTTATCAGGTGTATTTCCCCACCGAGAAGTTTCGCGAGTTCTCTGGAAATTGAGAGCCCTAAACCTGTACCGCCGTATTGGCGTGAGGTACTGCCATCAGCCTGTTGGAAAGCCTCAAATATAGGTTTCTGCTTATCTCTTGGAATACCGATACCGGTATCGGTTACGCTGATAGCGATGCTGGTTTGCGGATTCAGTCCGCTCTGATATAGCCTGGTTTCATCATCTGGCCTGAAGAAGTCTACGGTGATGCTGCCTTTATCAGTGAATTTGATAGCGTTGGACATCAGATTCTTGATTATTTGCAGCAGTCTTTGCTGGTCGGTCAGTATTGTATCAGGCAGGTTATCATTCATGTTTATGATCAGGTCTACTTCTTTGCTCCGCATCAGATGTTTGAAATTGGTGTTGATGCTGTTGCCTATGTCTGGCAGAAGGACGGGGCCAATGTTGATGGGCATTTTGCCTGCCTCGATCTTGGAGAGGTCAAGGATCTCATTTATCAGCGTGAGAAGATCTTGTCCGCTCTTGTGTATGATGTCCGCTGATTCCATTTGATCTTCATTAAGATTCCCGGGCTTGTTGGAAGCCATGTCTTGCGCCAGCACAAGCAGGCTGTTCAACGGTGTGCGCAATTCGTGGGACATGTTCGCCAGGAATTCGCTCTTGTATTTGCTGGCGATTCTCAGGGCATCAGCTCTCTGCTCCAATTCCTGTTGAGCAGTCTCAAGATCGCGGTTCTTTTCAGAAACTTCCCCTTTTTGTTTTTCCATGGACAGGGTCTTTTCTTCCAACTCTGCATTGGCTTGTTGCAGCTTTTCCTGCTGGGATTTGAGTTGTTGCTGAGATGTTTGCAGCTTTTGGGTTTTCTCCTCTAATTCTTCATTTGTAGCCTGCAATTCCTCTCGCTGACTCTTGAGATCTCGTTCCGATGCTTCAAGTTTCTCGGTCTTATGAATAAGTTCTTCATTTGCTGCCCGAAGTTCCTCTTCCTGAGTCTGTAGCTGTTCTGCCTGCTCTTGCGATTTATCCAGTAGTTCCTCCAGCTTTTCGCGGGCCTGTGCTGAATCAATAGCAATTGCGACAGCTTCCATGCTAGTGGTGAGAAACCCGATCATCTCGTCAGAAAACTCTTCGATTGATGCGAGTTCTATGACACCTTTTGATTTATTTTCATAGAGGAAAGGAATTATCAGAATATTTCGCGGGAAGGTGTCACCAAGCGAAGAGCTGATCTTGATGTAGTCTTCCGGAATACCGTTAAAGGATATGAGCTCCTTTTCAAGGGCTGCTTGTCCTACAAGACCCTCACCAAGCTCGAAAATTGCTGGATTGCCTTTGCGTCTGGTGAATGCGTAGCTCCCGGCCAGATGAAGCTTGTTCTCGGAGTCGTCCATTACATAAAGAGTTGATATTTGGGCATTCAATGTTTTGGCAAGATAGCCTGCAATTCCTGTTGATAAATCAGGGATATGCTGTTCCCCGCGCATTACATTGTTCAAGCCCGCTTGCCGTTCAGCGAACCATAGTTGCTTTTCATTCTCTTTCTTCATATCCCGCAGGGCTCGGGTCATGTTCTGCAGGGCAATTCCCAGTTCATCTCTTTCTGACCTGGGAATGATATCGGCTTCATAGTCCCCCGCGGAGATGGTATTAGCCTGAACAACAACACCTTTCAGAATTCTGATCATCTCCTGAAGTGCAGAGCCAAGTTCCGGTTTTTCACTGGTTATATCGATTTCCTTGCTGAAATCGCCGGCAACTATTGCATGGCTTACAGAAGTGACGTTTTCCAGGATCAGGTTTATCTCGTCGTTGGCTTTCCTGAGCTCAATTTCTGATTGCTTTCTTTCAGTGATGTCATTTCCAAAGGCGATGACCTCTATAAGTTCCCCGTTTTCATCAAGTTGATTGCTAGCGTTCCATTCGCAGGTATGCTTTCCTCCACTTTTGTCCGTTAGTGTCATCTCATAATTGCGTACGGCCCCATCTTCCTCGATGGTCTGGAATAATCGCTCAACCTGCTTGTATTCTTCGTTTGGGTGGAATGTTTTCCACCAGTTTTGTCCGATGAGTTTTTCTGCGCCATGACCCGTGATCTCTTGTGCGCTATAGCCTGTGATCTCTTCACCGGCCGGATTGATGAAAGTAACTGTGCCGTCGGGAGCGATACCCACGATGGCAGATGGAGTACACTCGATAATTCCTTTAATATAATCGCGTTCTGAACGAAGAGCTTCATCGGCCAATTTCCTTTCAGAGATCATACGGTCAAAGGCGATAGCCAGATCTCCGATTTCGTCTTTGGAATCCACGAGTATTTCTACATCTTCATTGCCCAGGCGTACTTTTTCAGAAGCATCGCGGAGTCGGGAGATTGGCCCGGTGATACTACGACTCACACTAAAAGCAATGGCTGTTCCTACCAGTCCCATTGTCAGGGCTACAGCAAGGATTGCATAACCTAGGGTCTTCTGGGAATTGCTCAAATCGTCTTGCAGACTACTTAGACCGGACAGGAGAGCGAAGGCCACATCTTTTGGCTGCTCCACGACCACTCCCCAATTCAATCCATCAAATCCGGGGATTGATTCGTAGTAATCAGCCGGAGCAGAACGGGCGAATCCCCGCACGGTCTCTTCGGTTAAACCGTACTCTTTGCCATAGGCAGAGGCGTAGACTTGATCCATCGCTTCCATGATCTCTCGATTGCTTAGCATTACTTCCGAATTAGCGATTCGTGTCACATCGTGATTGCTGATGGTTTCGGCCAAAAGAAGGCCGTTAGAGGTAAAGACTGATACTTCACCACCTTCAACCAAATGCGAGTTGGACATGGCCATCTGTTGGATTGTGGTGATATCCAGCCTGGCTGTCATCACGCCTACTGGCGTATCTGTATAGGGATCATCAACCCGTACCGAGATATCGCACTCCCAAATACCTTTAGAGCTGTTATATTCCATTTCGCCAACACTACTGCCTTTTTCCCATGCAGTTTGCCACCATTGCTCATCGTCTTGGGTAAAATCGGGGGTCGGTCCGGTAACTGATATATTGTAACCATGGGCGTCGGTAAGAAATAGATCTCCAAAAGACTGTGAAAGAGACGCTTGTTTTTCGAGATATGCATCGGTAGCGGGATCTGTCGCCAGGCTGTTGTATCTACCAGACGAAGGATCTGGCGCCATTCCTTCGATAAAGTCGATTGAAGCGGTAGACAGACCCATGTTTTCAGCCTGCAGATAGCCGGCCTGAGCTGTATCCGCAATATCGGGAGAGGAGGCCAATACCTTGACTTCGTTCATGCGTGCGAGCATGAACTGATCGATTTGGGTGATGATTGTTTGAGCGGCGTCAGCTATTTTGACACCCACTACATCCTTTGTTAGTTGCTGTTGGCTTTCTTCAAGGCTGGTTTTGGCGTTATCCAATGTATAGCCAGAAGTAAAAAACGAGACTGCTCCAATGATAAATATCGGGAGTAAACCGACAATCAGAACTTGCCAGGTCAGTTTGCCTCGAAGGCTCTTGAAAAAGGAACGCTGTTTCATAATACGGTCTCCTTTGCCTTGCGAGAAGGGATTCAATCCTTTGAATTTCGGGCCGATAGCGGATAATTTCGTGGCTCCGAAACTGGGAAACCTTCTGCGTTTCTCTGAATCAGAATGATATCGGTTTTCGTCTGTCATTTTCTTACTCGAGAAATTGATCAAGTACTTCTAAATGCCCTGCTTGTTTTAGGCCAAATCCCATTTTGAAGCAGCTTTACCAGTGTTCCGGGTATGTCTTCCAATGGCAAGACGTAATCTATTGAACAGGCGTCAATAGCGGCCTGTGGCATTGCTGGTGTTTTTGCGGTTGCAGGATCTTGAGCGATGGTCAGACCCCCGGTCTTTTCGATCTTCCGCATTCCTTTGGCTCCGTCGGGTGTAGCCCCTGTGAGGATGATGCCAATAAGTCCGGAATGATAGACATCAACGGCGCTATCAAACAACACATCGATAGATGGCCTGGAGTGGTTAATCTTCTCACCTGATGACAAGGTAAGCGATTTGCTATCTGCAACCACAAGATGTAGATCGGCAGGAGCAAGGTATACTTTTCCGTTTGAAATTGGCTCATTATCAGTTGCTTCAATGACTTCTAACCTGCATCTTTCATTAAGATACTCGACGAAGAAGCCACCATCACCACTGGGGTGTGAGTGCTGCACAATGAGAATTGGCAGCGGAAAATCTTCCGGCAATGGCGATAACACTTGTGGGAGAGCATCCATTCCCCCGGCGGATACCCCTATTAAAATGGCCTTGTATTTGGATCGTATATCTGCAACTTGTTGATCCATTTGATTATAACCTCTTAGTTGTCAACTATTTGATCTTGCGGTAAATCTTTTCCTTATTAGCAGTCTCTTCGAAATGTTCATAAACTTCGGAAAACTGCAGGGATTCCTTGCTTCCCATGCACAGGAATCCGCCGGTTATAAGACTATCATTAAATAGATTGAAAACTCGGTCTTGAAGAACTCTGTCAAAATAGATAAGAACGTTGCGGCAGACTACAAGGTGCATTTCACCAAATACAGAGTCTGTAACAAGGTTATGATTGGCAAATGTGATGTTTTTCTTTAGTTCTCGATTCATGATCACAGAATCGTATTTTGACTGATAGTATTCTGAAAAAGCCTTCGTCCCACCCGATTTCTGGTAGTTGACTGTGCTGGTCCTGGCATGTTTGAGCGGGTAGATTCCTTCTTTGGCTTTTTTCAGTGCATAATCGTTGAAATCTGTGGCATAAATATGGAAGCCATCACAAATGTCTGCCTCTTTGAGCAGAATTGCCATGGAGTATACTTCTTCTCCGGTAGCGCATCCGGCATGCCATATCTTGAGAAACGGATAAGTTTTCAATTGTGGGATCACCTTTTCTCGAACTGCCCTGTATACAAAAGGATCTCTGAACATCTCCGTTACTGTGATCGAAAGGGTCTGTATCAGCGCTTCGAAAAAGTCAACATCGTAAAGCAGCCGTGGGATTGCTTCCGTGATCCTGTTATGGTTGGTTTCACCTAAGAAATGTTGTATGCGCCGCTTGAGTGATGCTGAAGCGTAATGAGTGAAGTCATAGCCGTATCGTTTGTTTATTGCATCCAGAAATAGCTCGGTTTCCAGGTTCTCTATCTCAATCTTTTTCATACGAACCTCCGAGTGAGGGGGATATCCCTGCCAAGCGCAACGATACAGCCGTCATTACATTCAGCAAAACGGCCTGCCTTGAGAAATGTAGACATAGCTCTCCTATTGGGTTCTAAACTAATATGGCACCTCCCTAAAAAGTAAGTTTGCCACTATCAATCCGGAAATGAATCAGTGCCAATCCGGGTTTTGTATTAGGGCTATCCCCCATTTTTGTGAAGGTTTTACAGGGGTGTATTATATGGTGAGGGAGGATTGAGTTTTCTCCTTCGATGGAGTATCTAGCAGGCATGCAGTCTGTAGTTATTCGCAAATGTTCAGTCGGCATTAATGATATTAGCTATGAGGTGGATACTGGTTATGCTACCGAGCTATCTTGAAACATATAGGAGAGGGGCGCTCGATGAGAGACTATTCCGGCTATATCAAATACTTCAAAGCTGTGAGTTGTGTCCGCGCAGATGTCACAAAAACAGATTGGATGGGGAGGAACGATTTTGCCAGATGGGCGAAGAGGACCCGCTGGTAGGGAGAGGAAGACTGTTAGGGGTGGGTGGCTCTGGGACGATCCTTCTCACCGGTTGCAATCTTGGCTGCGCCTATTGTCAGAACTATGACATAAGCCATTTGAAACGCGGTAGTCCTGTCAGCCCGGAAGAGTTGTCCGGAGGTATGATCGAACTGCAAAGGCTAGGTTGTCACAATATCAACTTTGTTACGCCTACACATTTCGTTCCCCAACTGGTTAAAGCGCTGAAGTTTGCCATAGAAGAAGGATTGAATATTCCCATCGTATACAATTGTGGCGGATATGAAAATGTAACCACAATCAAACTGCTGGAAGGTATTGTGGATATTTACATGCCGGATATGAAATACAGCGATGCCCGAACCGTTAAGCTGTATTCAAATGCTCCCGACTACTTTGATCGATGCTGTGAAGCGGTCAAAGAGATGCACCGACAGGTCGGCGACCTCAAACTTGATGATGCAGGCATAGCTCAAATGGGAGTGTTAACAAGGCATCTGATTCTGCCCAATGATACAGCGGGTAGCCATGAGGTCTTCAAATTCATTGCTGAAGAGAGTTCCAAGGATGCTTTTGTGAATATAATGTTTCAGTACCGCCCCCTTTTCAGGGCTTTTGAATACCAGGATATCAACAGGAGATCATCCTTGGAAGAGTATCGGAGAGCCATCGAGATGGCGGTTGATTTTGGATTACATCGGGGTTTTGAGGTGAACCAGAGGATCGATACAAATACTGATCTATAACAAGGCTATTGACAGCTTACTCTTTTGTGTACAAGAAGTGTGACACTTCCTTGGTGAGTGTTTCCACCTCGCCTTCACTTAGCATAATACCTCTTTCCAGCAATTCAAGGTATCGGCTTATCTCTACATTTTGGTTCCCAAGTTCCTGAAAGTTTGCACTCAGCTTTTGAGTTTCATGTTCGATTTGGTGTAGCTCCAAACCGAGGTTAAATCTGGTGTCTAAGACTCTAAGCATCTGTGCAGCAGCTAGCGGATCATGATGGTTGGCAAGGTAGAAAGGTACTTCTACCCAGAGAGTACATCCTGCCAGTTTCCTTGTCATGGCTACCCACAAGAGGAAGTTGCTGAGGCTGGTGCCGCCTCCCGGAGGCGTCTGGTAATCCATGCCTGTGTGCACATCACATTGCTCCAGAACCTTTTTGAGTTCTGGACGGTTGACAATACCGAATACTCGCCTTGGGCTGCTGTGAGCGATCGAAGTAACCACACCTCCGGCAATATATAGCTCTTTAACTCCGCATTGATCAATGGCGAAATCCAGAATCCTGGTCAGGAATTCATATGGTGCTCGGCTGGGAGCATGGCTGACGAGTACGAATATGTTAGGATTTGGGCAAGAATAGAATTTGCTCATTGGGAACTGGATCACATTTCCTTTCACCTCGACTCCGCTGAAAGAGAAAAATTCGGCCGGCTCGATTTCCTCAATAAGTTGTAATTTTAGCTTCTCATCAAGAGATTCTACTATCCCTCTGCGAAGCCCTCCAACCTCATGATCCCAGATCACTATGAGAAAAGGACTATGAAGATTGTCCTCAGTCAATCCTCTTGCCCGCCTTTTTCGAAGAACTCTTCAATATGCTGCATGATTTCTTTTTTATCTTCATCGGTGATCTTGTCTTGATTTTCTTGCTCGGCCTGAGTGACCTGTTGCAACTGGTCGATATGATCTCGCATTTCTTGAGGGATCATGGTGTAGAATCGCTCAATATTTTGCTCCACCCCTTGGTCCATCTCATCCAGTTTGCTCAAATCAGGAGCGATTCCCAGATTGTGGTTTATGACGTCAAGTATAGACCGGGATGCCTTCGGGTATGGTGTGAGAAACTGGGAAACGTAGACCGGTATCTCTCCAAGAAGGCAAATCCCTTCCATCCCCCTTTGCTGGGCAACTCCGAGTAGCAATCCGTTAAGTCCGGTGATATTCCCTTGTCCGCCCCTTTCATCGATGCTGCTCATGAGAATTGTATTGGGGTATTGCTTTATCTCATCCACGAGTTTTGGGTTGTTTGGCACTGCCCAAACTTTGGGTTTGGCTGTATGATGGATTGTTGTCACAGCAGCGGCGGCAGTGTAGATTCTTCCGCACCTCATCAGTGCTGCCATGTCTAATATAAGGTTGGCCATCTCGTAGCCTTTTCTTCCCCCGGCGGGTTGCTCCTCCCCCACGAAAAACACCGTGTCTTTCCCATCTAATTTCTTGTAAAAGAATCGACTTTTAGGGAAATTTATATCCACCAGTTCTCCGTCTTGAATAGTGACACCGTGCGGATAGAAGAAGTGCCATGGTTCGATTTCGGCAAACGGTTCGGCATTCACTGCTTTTCTGAGGGTGTCAACCGCAATAAGCCCGATATTGCCGATCCCTGGCCATGCAGCGATCAAGTCTGGATTTTTCAATACCGGTTCTTTATATACCCTAAGTGCCATTACATGGATTCCTTTTTATTGCCTTCCGAGATGGAGCAGTGTGCTCAGACTGGGACTATCTTTGCTTCGAGCTCTTCTCCAATTTTGATCAACCCGTAGGATTTTCTGGCCGGTCCCGGATTGAAAAGCAGGCTTCCCTGGAATTGTTGATTGTCCGGTTCGTGAGAATGACCGTAAATAACAATATCTATATCATCAAACATAGATCTAACTCTTCTGGCTATGTCTCCGGAGCCTCCTCCGGCGCCGTGTGTGAGCCCGATTCTTTTTCCGTTGATTTCGAAAGTCTCACGTGAAGGTAGCATTTGTTTGAGTTCAGCCGAATCCATATTCCCATAGACTGCTTTTACTTTCCCCAGATTTCTGAGTCCTTCAAGTACATCTTTATTGGTGAAATCGCCTGCATGCACGATGATATCTACCTCTGCCAGTGCTGCTAGAATGGATGCCGGGATTTCTTCCAATACCATCGCATGTGTATCAGATATCACTCCTAATTTCAAAACATACCTTCTCTTTGTCTCGCGATTTCCTACTAGTATCGTATTAGTTGTTACCTATTTTAGCACGTGTCGCTACACAATTCATCGATCACCTGAATGACAGGCTTCTTTGGTTTTTTTGGTGAGTGAGCTATTGCACTATCCTGTAGTAGTCATTATTATGGAAAATAATCAATCAGGTATATCGGTATTTATACCATTCACATGGCGGTTGGGTTGGTGGGTGAGACGCGACCTCATCGGGTAGGAGGGCAAAATGGGGAATACTTTTGAAGTGACAAAGTTCAGTGTATTGGGGGCATTGTTGTTGCTATTGCTCCTGATGGGTGCGTGCTCTCTTTTTGACGAAGATACCCCTGAAGCTGAAATCCAGCTGGCAACCAAGACCTCAATCATCATAGGTAATCTAACAGATATAACTGGAGTGTCGTCAAATGCGATGAGCATGGTGAACAAGGCACTTGCAGATATGGTCAAATACTACAATGAGGAGAATCTTATCCCTGGAGTAGAGTTGGAAGTTGTTACCTATGATGGACAATTCGATCCTTCCCGAGATATACCCGGATACCAGTGGCTCAAAAGGCGAGATGCAGACTTGATATTCACTCCCATGCCCTCGACTACAGAGACTCTCAAGAGGCGCGTGGAAGATGACAAGATGGTGCTTTTTGCTCTGGCTCCCAGTAAAGAGGGTCTGTTGCCTCCCGGATATGCTTTTTGTCCAGGCAATACTTATGCCCAAGATATCAGCTATACTCTACTGAAATGGATAGCCGAAAACGATCCTGATTTTCCCAAAGATCGCCCAGCCAAGATCGGTGGGGCATTCTGGGCCGAAGCCTATGGGGAGGATATCCTGAGAGGGGCGGAGCAGTATGCTAAAACACATCCCGACCAGTATGATTGGGAGGGTGGATATCTAACCAATTTCACTTTCACCTGGGGGCCGGAAGTTGAGGATTTGAAAAACTGCGACTATGTGTTGCCGCCTGTGCCAATGAATAGTTTTGCCAAGGAGTATCGTATGGCAGGGTACGAGGCAAAATTCATTGGTACGGCTGGACATGTGGCTTTCATGGGACTGATAGATTATGCGGATTTGTGGAATGAAATAGATGGCACCTTGATTATTCAGACTCCATGGTGGTGGAATGAAGAAAGCACTATGAGCGATTTGGCCATGAAGCTTCTGTATGACAATCATGCTGATGAGGCAGAAGTCGTTATTCGGTCAGGAAATGGCTATTTGTCAGTTGTGCCGGTTTACATAATGCTTGAAATTATATCGAATGCTGTGGATGCCGTTGGACCCGAAGGGTTCAATTCGGAGGCTCTGTATGAGGCTGCAAAATCCTTCTCGCTAACGTTGGATGGGTTCAATTTTAGTTTCAGTGAGACCAATCGAACATCGGTGGATCACCTTGGCATGTATGAGATTAGAGGTTCAGAGAAAGATGTTTTCAGGGTAGACTCGAATTGGGTTCCTATCGTAAAGGCGCCGTAACAACCGGGGGACTTCTGTTGGAAAAACAGTATCGAGAGAGGAATTGGAGAAGCAGGTCGAAAAACTGGAAAGGGGAAACGCCTTACTTGGTAACGCGAACGAGCGATTACGCGAGAGCGAAGAGAAATTCAAGACTATTTTTGAAAATGCCAATGATCATATCGTCTATGTGGATGTAGATGGGGCTGTTATCGATGTCAATGAAGAAGTAAAAGACCTTTTCGGGTATGCAAGAGAAGAGGTCGTTGGGGAAAAGTTCTATGGGTTTGGGGCTTTAAGTTCAGAAGATTGGCAACGATGCATTGAACTTAGCGGAGATTTGCTGACAGGCAAGACCACTGAAACTCAAGTGTTGGAATTGCAGGCTCGACATAAAAACGGGACTAAAGTCTTCATCGAAGTAAATCCACGGTTGGTGAGTAGAGATGACGAAATTAAGGGTATACTCGCCATCACCCGAGATATCACTGCATGTAGGCAAGAACAAGAATTGCTACGTCGGCACAAGGACGGATTGGAGCGGCTGGTCAACGAGCGAACTTATAGCCTTGAAGAAGAGAATACTACATTGCGTGCCGTATTACCAAAGACGAGGCGATCAGGCTTATTAGGGAATACCAGGGAAAGGGCTGCTTCCACCAAGTCGGCAGGCCCATGCCGCTCAAGGATTTCAATGCCAAATACGATGTTGACATACTTTGCAATTGCTGCTGGGATTGCTGTGCTGCTTTTGGGAACTATAACCGAGGGCTCATCCCGTTTATGTTGAAAGCGTATTATATTGCCAATCTTGAAGAATCGAAACGACGTATTTGATAAGGTGCCTAATATGAAAATTGATGCTGTGATTTTTGATTTTGGTGGTGTGTTCACCGAATCACCGTTGCCCACTTGCGAAGCCCTGGGAACAGAAATCGGTGCTTTGCCGGGACAAATTATTGAATTAATGTTCGGCCTCCTGCACAAGATAGCGACCATCCATGGCATTGCCTGGAACGTGGTGAAATCACTTTGGAACGGGCACGAGATGAAATACTGGACCTTGGCCGATTGAAACACAGCTTAGAGGTAGATATATACGAGTTCTTCGCAAGGATGCCTCGAGATGCTGGCCTGCGCTACCAGATGGTGGATAGGGTAGCAGATATTAAGAAAGATGGTTACCCTACCGCTTTACTTACCAACAATATCAAGGAGTTTTCTGATGGCTGGCGTTCACTTCTGCCGGTCGATGATCTGTTCGATCTGGTGGTAGATTCCAGTCACGAGGGAATGCGCAAGCCAAATCCGGAAATATTCCGGGTGACTCTTGAACGCCTGGGCGGATTGATACCAGAGTGCACCGTTTTTCTCGATGACTTCGAGGCCAACCTGGAAGCGGCAAATTCACTGGGTATACAAACGGTTCGTGTGGGTAGCGATATCTCTCAGGCAATCGCCGAGCTGGATGAACTATTGTCCCTATAAGCTAGTAGCGTGACGACTGCTCATGTTACCTCTATAACCTGTATCTGCTATTTGCCTGCCTGAGGGTGTAATAAATAGGTGTGGTGATCAACAACATAGAGCCATTTATTTATTGAATGTAATCCCTCAGATTCTTACTAGTTTCCTTTTTTACCTCAACTGGGAGACAGCGTTAGGGACCTTGGTCCCTAGCAAACTTCACTTGGTGCGTGGTACAATCCAAAAAACTTAAGTATTGCATGTTGTCAATGCTTGCAAAGGCTGGTGAATATGAGTATTTCATACTGCTCAAAATGTCAGCGCGAAAATCTGGGTGGCGGAGCTTATTGCGTCTTCTGTGGGGCTCTGATTGCTGGGGACGTGGAGCTCACACAAGCGGGACAAATGCTCAGGAATGAGCTTGATAAGGCGAAACAACACCTCCAAAGCCTCGAACGCAGATTAGATGCCCTCGAGAAGGTCCAGGTTCAAAAACCGATTGCTGAGGCTCAGCAATCGGAAGTACAGCCAATGCCATCCCAAGACGAGTTAAGTCCCGTGTCAGTTGAACCTCAGCTGCTAGCACAACGGCAGTTCACACCTCCCACACCGAAGGCTACGGTGCCTTCTCAACCACAGAGACCAACTGAGGGTTGGGAACGGATGATGCCTGGGAATTGGCTGGCGCGAGTTGGTATTGTGGCTTTGTTTATTGGCCTCGGATTCTTGACCAAGCTGGCATTCGATAATGATTGGGTTGGTGCCTTAGGTCAATTGTTGATAGGCATTCTGGTTGGATTCGTACTGCTTGCAGGCGGCGAATATTGGCGAAAAAACTATCGCGTCTGGTCACAGACACTGACTGGTGGTGGAGTGGCTGTGTTGTTCCTTTCGATTTTCGGTTCGTATGCCTTGAATGACCTTATGGGATTCTTTCCTGCATTTGGTTTGATGTTCTTAGTAACAATGGTCGCCATTGGGCTCGCCTTGCGTCAAGAGTCAATGACAGTCGCGATCCTGGGAATTATTGGTGCGTTTATTGTTCCCATAATCCTAGGGGCTGTGGGCGACTCAGCTTCTACGGTAAATGACGAAGATTCTCATTCGAATCTTTTACTTCCCTATATCTTGTTACTTGATTTAGGGATTCTTGGCCTGGTTACCCTGCGACCTTGGCGCTGGATGACTCTACTTGGTCTGGTTGGTTCTCTGATACTCTATGGTATTTGGTATACAAAGTTTGGAGATGAGTCCAGTCTATTGTTGGCCCAGTCTTCGCTGTCCGGTATTTTCCTTGTTTTTATGGCCGCAACCACCATCTTTCATATTCAGTGGCGTCGACTTCCCGAACCGGTAGATCTGCTGCTTATGTCACTTAATGCGGCCACTTATTTTGGTATAAGCTATGCTCTTCTCTGGGATGATTACCGATCTTGGTTGGGTGGTTTTAGTATTATTTTGGCTGGCCTCTATCTGCTGTTAGCTTACGTTGCTATGCTGCGCAGTCATAAAAACGAACAGTTGAGTCTGTTCGCCATAGGTATCGCGATAGTGTTCTTGACTATTGCCGTACCGGTGCAACTCGGAAGTTCCTGGATTGCAGTGGCATGGGCGGCGGAAGGTGCAGTACTTATGTGGCTTGCGTCACGTCTTCGCCTGCCACAGCTCAGAGTTTTCAGTATTGGTGTGTTCGTAGTGCTGTTGGGCAGGCTGTATTTTGCTGATGCGATAGTGGGTCAAGATGACTTCCGCCCGATACTGAATGATATGGTCCTCGCTTTTGTAGCTAGCATCGCTGCCCTGTATATTGCATCATGTTGGCTAAGACGCGACAAAACGGTAAAAGAGACATGGCTATTCCCTGTAATGATTTGCGCTGCGAATGTCCTTACCCTTTGGCTCGTAAGCGCCGAAATTGTAAACTTCATTGACAGCAAGATTATTGATGAACAACTCGATGCCAGCACCAGATATATCCGCAACCTTGAAAATGTCCGAAGTATATCATTGGTCGCGCTTTGGGCATTGTATGGTCTTGGCTTGGTCATAATGGGAATTGATAAAAAAATACAGTGGATGCGTTTGGGTGGATACGCTGTGCAGATATTGGCTGTTGGCATAGTACTGACGCAACTCAACCATGCTCATGCGATGGTAGACCGCGACAACTCCACCCCGATTTTCAATTGCAGTTTTGCAGCTTTTGCTATCAGCGTCACAGTTCTATATATCTCATACTACTTACTCCAAAAACCAAAAACTGAAATTCACGCAGAAGAAACCAAATTACTGCCGGCGTTCGTACTGGTATCAAATTTCCTTTCCCTCTGGGTTTTGAGTGCCGAAGTTGTGACTTTCTTCGGTAGCGGAGATGCCAAGAGTTTGTCCTTGACTGTGTTATGGGCCATGTACGCCTTCATCCTGATCATGGTAGGGATAACCTGGCAATGGAGGTGGGTTCGCTTAGGTGGCTTGGTCTTGGTGGGGGTAGCAGGTTTCAAACTGTTTGCCATCGATACTTTCACCCTTGAAAGTGGCTATCGTGTGGCAGCTTATCTCACCTTGGGCGTCCTTTTACTTGCCGGTGGTTTCGCCTACCAACGATTCTCAAATGTAATAAAGAGATTCTTTTTCGAATAAAAGTATTCGATGGGAAGGACGCTCGCACTTGGGTTTCCTTGACACGAATCAAAAGCAATCATAAAATAGCAGCAATGATGACCGATGAAGAGCGAACCCGGCGACTGCAGGGTAAGAAGGTGATCTTGCGGCAAAAACAACTCAACGATGCCGCTAACGATTTCAACTGGGCAACCGATCACGAATTGATGCGGCTGGATGCTGGTGAGCCCTATCAAATGGTTTTCTCAGTATATTTTTCAGTTTATTCCGAAGGATTAAACGATCCGGGGAAAAGGCAATTTGCCATTGAGACGCTGGATGGAGTGCATATAGGCAATTGTGTTTGCTATAACATCGATAAGCCCAGAAAAGAGGCGGAACTGGGCATATTGATCGGAAATCGCGATTACTGGGGGAAAGGGCATGGCTCAGATGCCGTGAATACTATGGTCCGATATATTGTTGAAGATTTGGGAATGCAACGAATATTTCTGCATACCCTGGAATGGAATATCAGGGCTCAGGAATGCTTTGAACGATGTGGGTTTGCTCCTTGCGGTCGCATCATGAAAAAGGGCTATGAGTTCATTGAAATGGAACTTATGCGGGACAAATTTGAAGGAATAGAATTTCCATCCCCTGAATTATCGGGCTAGTGCTTGTTGCTACCAGCCGCTTGCCTCATATCTGCGTAAGATTCGTTACTCGACTATCCCATTCTATCTACTGTTTGTCCACTCCACCCGAAGCGAAACGCAAAGTGAGTTCTATTTCAGTTTCAGCGAGAGGGGTCTTGTTCGCCCGAGTTTCATGATCGTGCAAGACCGGGATAACATGGGACTGGGGAATAGGGCATTGGCCTGATATCAGATATTAGCTTGCAATTGAGGGGCGGGTTTTGTACCCGCCCCTTTTGTATTACAAATACAATCCACCAGTAGCGTTGAGCACGTTTCCGGTAATAAACTCAGCCTCGGGCAGGGTCAGCAGGTAAATACACTGCGCAGCCTGCTCAGGGGTAGTCATTCCCCCGAATATGGTTTGAGTTTCCATTCTCTCAACCATTCCCTCCCGGGCCTTTTCCGGAATGCCGGTCTTCTCGCCAAAGGCTTGCTCTGAGGCGTCTTTGACCGCAGTAAACCTGGTATCAACGCCACCAAAAGCAACCGCGTTGACTGTCACGCCGTACCGCATCCATTCACGGGCCAATGTTTTAGTCATGCCGATTATACCTGCCTTGGAGGCGGCATAATTGATCTGCCCCATGTTGCCGGCCAGTCCCACCACAGAGGATATGTTTATAACCCGTCCATTATGCCCTTTCTTCATCATGTGTTTGGACGCTGCTCTGATGCAATTGAAAGTACCGGTGAGGTTTATATCGATGACCAGCTGCCACTGCTCCTCGCTCATGCGCCCGGCGAGTGTATCGCGGGCAAGTCCGGCATTGTTAACCAGTATGTCCAGCTTGCCGAATTTCTCAACTGCAGTGTTCATCAGTTTCTGAGCTTCTGCGAGACTGCGAATATCTGCAATGCAATAGGCCGCTGTTCCGCCCTCTGATTCAAGGTCCTTCACTGCTTCGGCGGCAACTGCTTCATCAACATCATTGATGATTACACTTGCGCCCTCACGGGCAAAAATTCTGGCAGTCTCCTTCCCGATGCCTCTGCCGGAACCTGTAATAACTGCAACTTTGCCTTCCAGTCTGCCCATTCTTTCCTCCTTTCTTTATGTGACATATTCTATTAGCTGTCATAAGTCGATCACAATTGCTGAACGAAAAACACCCAAAATGGTACCTGTTTCAGGCATGTTGTGGAGATATCTAGTAAGAATGTTGAGGGAAGTGTCCACTGTTACCATGATTATAGCAAAGATACTCAAGTCTGACGACACTCTGGTAACTTGACAAATAGCACTATTGTAGAATCTGACCACAGGAGATTCAATATGCTGATAGCGATTGACGAGAACGATGAACGTCCAATTTACATGCAAATTGTGTATCAGGTTAAGGAACAGGTTCAATCCGGTGATTTGAAACCCGGTGACACGCTACCGTCAGTACGAGAGTTAGGGGAAAGTCTTGGCATTAATCTCCATACGGTACACAGCGCATATAAAAGATTGCGAGAACAGGGTGTTATCACTCTCAGGCTTGGACAGCGAGCGAAGATAGCGAAGCTTCGAGAGAGCCCGGCAAGTTGTGAGGAAGTCGAAGCTGTTCTGGGGACTCGTTTGAAGGAATTGACTACAGAGGCATTTCATTTGGGAATATCGCTAGATGAATTACGCAGTCTTTTTGAAAATCATCTTGAGGTAATACAACACAAGGGGGTATAGAAATGAACAAGAAACTGGTTCACCCACTCTGGACCCATCTACCTGGGTTTTTAGTACTAGCAGTGGTGATTGGCTATTTGATATCAGCGTTGCCTTTGCCAGATGAAGCCCCAATCCATTTCAATTTTAACGGCATTCCAGATGATTACAGTTCACCGTGGATTGTTGTTGGGATTGTGGTGGGACTCTCATTAATGTATATTTCAATCTCGATTATCATCGATGAGCTATGGGCTCGACAGGAAAAACAGAAAAGCTTTAATTGGTTTGCGCCGTTTGATGACATCACGGTTGGACTTCTTGGGGGAGTTTTCATTGGATACATTCGAAAGATTGATACGCTTGATTTTACGTTTGATTTCCCGTGGTTAGAGGTGTTGCTTATGGTTGGGCTGGCTTTGATATTAGCAGTAATCACCGAACGCGCTCGGCCTTATCGTCCATATGAAGAACACTTGGAAATCGAGGACGTGTCCGGACTAGAATCAGAGCTGGCAAAACGGCTCAGAACAGGACAAAAGATCGCCTATTGGGAAAATCAGGACCCGGCTTATATGAGGCTGTTATCAGTTCTGTTGCCGTTAATTATGTTTGGCGGAGCTGTAGCAAATTGGGCTTCGGACACAACAGCCTCGATTCTTTTGTTAGTGCTCGGACTTCTGTTCCCCGCTTTTTTTGGTGGGATGAGAGTGCTGGTTACGCGAGACACATTGAAAGTGAAATTAGGTGTTCTTGGAATTCCACTGGTCCGTCTGAATATTTCGGATATTGATGAAGCGGAGGTATTCTCTTTTTCACCCCTGCGTGATTTCGGCGGCTACGGTATTCGAATGAATCGTAGGATGAAGGGTTATTTTTTCGGGGAGACAAAGGTGTCAAAGTTACTACCCGAAACCAGAAGAAGCCGATAGTGATAGGGTCTGATAATCCTGAGAAACTGGCTGCGATCATTCGCGCATTGATCGAGGATGCGGCAGCCTAGATATCCAGCCCGCCGCTGGCAATAATGACCTGCCCGGTGATGTAGTTGGAGTCTTTTGATGCTAGAAATAAAGCAACGGGTGCAATGTCCTTTTCAGGATCTCCCCAGCGTCCCAAAGGAACTCGGTGTCCGAACGTTTCCTTGAGGTCATTCGGCATCAGATCTGTTAAGGGGGTCAGTGCGAAAGGAGAGATAGCATTGACGGTGATATTGTATCGAGCGAACTCTTTGGCATTCGACTTGGTAAGTCCAATAATTCCCGCTTTTGCTGCACTGTAATTGGCCTGACCGGGATTACCTCGCAATCCCGCTCCTGAGGTGAAGTGGATAATCTTACGGCATGTGACTGGTTTTCCTTCATTGGCTTCACTTTTGGCTATATTGATCATATGTGCGACGGCGTACTTGGTGCAGTAGAAAGTACCGTTGAGGCAAACATCGATAATTTCGTGGAAATCTTTTTCCTGCATCTTAACGATGGACATATCTCGGTAATTTGCCGCTGTGTTTGCCAAAATATCAATTCTACCGAATGTCCGGACGGTACCGTTTACCATACGTTTGACCTGGCTCACTTGAGTAACGTCGGTGGGAATCTGGATAGCCGTTCCCCCGGCATCTCTAATTTCCTTAACCACTGACTTGGAAGCTTCCTCGTTGATATCGGCTACTACTACCTTTGCGCCTTCGAGGGCAAATAGTATCGCAGCGGCCCGTCCGATTCCATATTTGGAACCGGAACCGGTGATAAGGGCTACTTTGTTTTGAAGTCGATCGGCCATTCTATTCTATACAACAACCTCCCCACGGTTTACCGAAGGGAGGTCTGGTTTGCTTTTAGATGAATAAAACCCGTTTCCTATTCTTTTGGCGGTTGCGGTGGTGCCGGATTTACAATGCCTTCGCCCAAAGTCTTAGGGAATATCTCGGCGATTTCATCGATGGTCCAGCTTTCATTGGGCGCGAAGATTGAACTCTCCATTATCGGAGCGGGTGAGTACTTGCTAACTTGCCGTCCACGGACAAAGAACGTCTGGCCGTTAACATTGGCGGCTTCTTCGCTGCAGAGCCAGGTGATGAATGGAGCGAAAGTATCGGGATTTTCCATCAGGTCGCCAATTCTAGCAGTCGTATTGATTTGCTTTTCGTCTCGTTTTCCACGACTGGCCAGAACCTCGTCGGTCACTGTCAGCCGGCTGGCAGCACCGGGAAAAATCGTATTGACAGTGATGCTCTTCCTGCCCAGATCGCGGGCGGCGCAACGGGTCATTCCCAGGATACCGGTCTTGGCGGTACCATAGTTGACCTGTCCCACATTTCCGAGGGCGACTCGTGAGGACATATTGATGATCCTGCCATAACCCTGCTCCCTCATCAGAATGGCGGCACGGCGCAAACAGTAGAAGTATCCATATAAAAAGACCTGCATGATATCGTCGAATTCCTCATCGGACATTTTCCAGAGCATGCGGTCTTTTAGGAAACCGGCATTGTTAACCAGAATATCGATCTTGCCAAAATTTTCGACAGCCGCATTGATAAGACCTTCTGCTTGTTCTTTGACGGTGATATCAGCAGCAACCGCAACAGCCTTCTGTCCCAGCGCTTCGATCTCCGCAACAACTTCCTTACACTTATCTACATTACGCGCATTGACTACGATGTCAGCGCCTTCTTTGGCCATATCGATGGCCAAAGCCCGGCCAATTCCCATGCTGGAACCGGAAATGACGGCCACTCGGCCTTTCAGTCTGTCACCCATTGTATAAACTCCTTTAAGCTTTAGAATCAACCCCCTCTATTCCCCACTCTTGGGGGAGGGAAGGGGACCGGGGGACACCCCCGGCAACCCCCGGCAGGATCAATCCTGCACCTGGGCAATATTTACATCAATTGGCCGCCATCCACGTTGAGTGTCTGTCCGGTGATATGGCTGGCGAAATCGGAGGCCAGGAAGGCGACCACATTGGCAACTTCTTCGGGTTGCCCGATTCGGCCCAGAATTATCTCAGTTCGGGATTTGTCTTTGGCGGCTTCATCCATGGCGGCCACCATCTCGGTCTCGATAAGGCCGGGGGCAACCACGTTACAATTGATATTTTTGTTACCTAAATCACGTGCCATTGTTTTAGTAAAGGCGATAATGCCGCCCTTGGCAGCGGTGTAGTTGGATTGCCCGAACTTGCCGCGCAGTCCATTGATGGAAGCAATATTGACGATCTTACCGTACTGTTTCTCACGGAAGACAGGGGCTGCGGCTCGGCAGTAATTGAAATACCCTTTCAGATTTATGGCGATTACCTGATCCCACTGCTCCTCGGTCATCTTCCAGATAACACCGTCTTTATTGATGCCGGCGTTGCAGACCATGATATCCAGTGTTCCCAGCTTTTCAACTACCTCATCAACCATCTTCTGGGCATCGGTGAAGCTGGATACATCTGCCTGAACAACCAGGCACTTGCGTCCCATTCCCTCGATTTGAGCAGCGACTTCTTTGGCTGCGTCTGCGCTCTTCGAGTAATTGATGGCTACATCAGCGCCGCATTCAGCCAATTTCAGAGCGATGGCTCGCCCGATACCCCGGCTGGAACCGGTGACAATAGCTACTTTTCCTTCAACCAGTTTTCCTAATTCTGCCATTTTTAAATCCTCCCTGAATTGAATGATATTACGTGTCATTGCGAGGCGGCCAAAAAGCCGACGCGGCAATCTCTATGGAAAAAGGTTGAGATCGCCACGCTTCGCTCGCGATGACAAATCTTTTCCTATCTTCCAACAATCATTACACTGGAAACATTGGCTGCGGGAACGCCGCCCATGTTGTGTGTTAAGCCGATTTTTGGATCCTTAATCTGGCGCTCTTGTGTCTGAGCCTTGCCCTGAATCTGTTTGTAGATTTCATACATCATGCGCAATCCGGAAGCGCCGATGGGATGACCGAAGCACTTCAGTCCGCCATCAGGCTGAACCGGAAGTCCTCCATCCAGATCGAAGAAGCCCGACTCGATATCCTCTCGAACTCTACCTCGAGGGCTGAACTGCAGGTCTTCCATGGTCACTGCTTCGGTAATTGAGAAGCAGTCGTGCACTTCGGCTACACTGATCTCTTCGCGAGGATTCTTGATGCCAGCTTCCTCATATGCTTTCTGTGCGATGCGTACAGTGGTTTCGATATGGGCATTGTCCCAGTTGTTGTACATCATCTCTTCACCGGAACTGATGCCGATCTGCATCGCTTTCACGAATACCGGATCAGCCTGGAAATTCTTGGCCATATCCGCCCGGCAAACGATCGCGCAGGCAGCGCCATCGCTCACGCCGCAGCAATCGAACAATCCCAGAGGCCATGCGATAATAGGGGCCTTCATGATCTGTTCGATAGAAACCTCTTTGCGCAAATGCGCTTTGGGGCTGTTGACCGCGTTCTTATGGCTTTTGTAAGAGACATAAGCGATCATGTGCTTGCCTTCTTCAGGGGTCAAGCCGTACTGTGAGAAGTACTTGGTAGCTACCATGGCGAATCCGCCGGGAGCCGTTCGGTTCGGATTGACGAAACGGCTCTTGGTTCCCAGCAGGGTCAGGATAGCCGCCTGGGGCAAACCACCATAACCGCAGTCCTTGAGCTTTTCCACACCCATCGCCAGACCAATGTCAATTGCACCGGCAGCAACTGCATAGCACGCAGCTCGCAGTGATTCCGATCCGCTGGCACAGGCATTCTCTACACGAGTAACCGGGATATAAGGGAGCTTGAGCGCCTGGGACATCAGGCAGGCAGTTTTGCCGACATTCACCTCGTCAAAGTAGTGCCCCATCCAGGCTGCCCCGATATCTTTCTTTTCAACACCGGCATCGGCAACACATTCCTGGAAAGCTTCCACCATCAGGTCTTCGCCGGCTTTGTCCCAGTGCTCACCGAATTTGGTGCAGCCCATTCCGATAATTGCAACTTTATCTTTAATTCCATCAGCCATTTTCGTTTGTCCTCCAGTTAGTCGAGTACAGGGATTGCCTTCCAGAAATACACGGAAAGCCCTCGCCATTTATCATGGTATTTCCGGCGGAAGGACATTTCCATCTCCATGCCTACTTCAAGATCAGCCGGGTCACAATCGGAGATATCGAACCAGAATTTACCGCCGCCTTCCCATTCGATGACGCCGTATGCCTGTGGCGGGTTGAAAGTGAAGGCCAGGCTATCGACCGTGTAGGTGAAGAGTTTGCCTTTCTTATCGGAGAATCGATACCACTCTCCCTCATCGATAGCGCCGCAATCCGGGTTAACGCATACCTTCTGGAAAGGATATTGGGGAGTGCCGCATTTCTTGCACTTGGAACCGCAGAGACCCATGATTTCTTTTCGCTCTCTCCACAATCGGGAAACCTGCGTGGGCGCGGCGTCCAGTTCTTCACCCCGAATGCCGGTTTCGATAGGCAGTACTTCGCGGAAAACGAGATACTGGTTATAATTGGTGATTTCGCGTTTGGCTTCCAGCATTTTAGCTACCGTCTTGGCCGGTGTAAAACCGGTGATGGCATCGGTGGCCTCAATGAGAATCGCATCCGCGCCGTTTCCGTAGCTTAAAACCAGAATCTTGTCACCTGGTTTGGCTTCGTCCAGAGCTGCGGCCAGCATTAGTGTTGACTGGGCATTGCCGCAATCGCCAACCATATCGAATACAGGAGTCTGAACCTGTTCATCGGCCAATTTGAGTTTTTTGGCGACAATCTTAGCTGCTCTGGCGTTAATGGACGGGATGATGACTTTTGAGACACCATCGATTTCCACGCCGCATTGCTTGAGGGCACCTTTGGCCGCTTCTATCAGTTGAGGGTTGTAGCCCTCGTCGGTTATCCAGCGGGCTTCCCAGAAGTGACCGTAGCTATCGGTATCGCCTTCCCAGTGACCCATGAAATCGTAGGAAACCGAGAATGAGCCTTTAATTTCAGCGATCACGCCTTCGTTTCCAATCAGGAAAGCGGTACTGGCATCGCCGTAGTTCTGTTCATCACCGCTGCCGGGTTTCCCGGTGCGGGAATCCGAGGCGCAGGCCAGAACGTTATTGAGTGATCCGGCCTTAACCGCGTCGTAGGCGGTGATCAGCGCGGCGGTTCCTACCTTTGTAGAACCGGCGAAATCGGCCGAACGGATGTTGCCTTCCATATCTAGTGCCGAGGCAACAGTTCCGGCTGCCTGCCTCTCAACAGCGGGCGAACTTATGGTTGCTAGGTACACACCATCGACCTTGTTTCGATCCAAGCCCTTCAGGCAATGGATAGCAGATGTTACTGCCATAGTGATAGTGTCTTCGTCGTAGTTACAGATGGCCTTTTCGCCTTTGACGTTGGTGGCTGCGTCCAGCCATCCCATAGCTCCGAAAATGGTCTTGCGGTTTATCCGGTGGTATGGGACATATGCTCCGTATGAAATGATTCCTGCCATTTAACCCCCTTGGTGTTCTTGATTTGCATCAGCCGATATTGCTGAACTCAAAATGAAAGGGCTCACATGGAGCCCCTCTTCATTTTCTTAGTTCGCTTTGGTCACCAAATAATCATTATACCTGTTCAGCATTGTTTGGACAATAGTTCGAGCTTCGGCATTCATCTCGGAATGGAAAGGTTTGTGTTCGAACCAAAAAAAGGGCGCTCTTTATTAAGAGCGCCCTTTTGTATGAATAACCGATGCTTATGATTATTATGTGCTATGGGCAAACCGTATTTTTATGATCGCCGTCCCAACATTGCCAGCTATCGTCACCGAAACGTTTCTGATCCTTCACACGGCCGTCTTCTGTTGCCGTTGGTTCTTCGGTTGGGGTGGACGTCTGAGTCGGATCTGCTGTCGGTGTTTCGGTTGTAGTCGTGGATGAAGTTGGTGTCGGTTGGGTTGTGTCTTCAACCTCAGGGGTCTACTCCGTATCACATCCGGTAACGAGGAGCGACAACATAGCTACAACCAAAGTAAGATGTATCCATAGTGTGCGGTTAAATATTTTCATCGTTTGCCTCCTGTCTAGTTTATCAACGTTTACAATGGTGTACGATCAATTATCAAGGGAAAAGTGATGACACTTGAATGACAAAACACTATCAGAATGGACAGTTTAAAACCCGATGCTTTTTGTGATACTGTAGAGCTTGAGTGCAATTGAATTACTTAATATAGTAGAGGGACTATGGAAAAGCACGAGTTTGATGTAGCTATTATTGGATCTGGTGTAGGCGGATTATGCGCCGGGGCGTTGCTATCTCACTGGGGATACAAGGTTCTGTTGATGGAGAGCACCTCTCGTCTGGGCGGCAGATGTTCTACTGAGGAGATAGAGGGATTCAAACTATCTACAGGAGCAGTAGCGCTTCATCGAGGTGGGGCATTCGAGGATATTTGTAAGGAAGTTGGCGCGGAACTTGAGTTGGTCAATATGCCCCATCAATTTTATCGCATTGGCAGCATCGAAGGAGAAAGTTATGAGATGCCGTCAAAAGGAGCGATACCTGCCTTGCTCGATATTGTTAGCAGTCTGGAAGCTAATCGAGCCAAAATGTTAGGGCACATGGCGAAGGAAGTGGCTGTTGGGAAGGTCATGAACCTTTTTAGCCGTGGTGTGCGTGGAGAAGAAAAGGCAGAGGATATTACTTTTAGAGACTGGCTTCTCAAGTACACTGAAAATGATCTGGCACATAAGACTTTTGATTCGATGGCTTGTAACGTAACGAGCTATCATACGTATGAAGTCAAAGCCTCTGAAATGTTTGCCCTTTTTGCTAGGATGGGAACGTATGCGGCTCTCGGCGTTTCCTCCAGCGGTAATGAAGAGAATATGAAATCGCTGGAGGTGGTGATCCGTAGTAACGGGGGTGAGGTGTGGACCGAGTGTCCAGCGCAGCGTATCATTGTTGAAAATGGGTTGGCAAAGGGTATCATCGTACAAAAGGATGGAACTGGTGTAGAGATAGCCAGTCGCGCAGTTATCAGCAATGCTGGTCCCACCAAGACCGTGAAACTGGCAGGCGAGGATAATTTCGAAAATAGCTATTTAGATCTCATCAAAAAGCTCAATCCTGTGGGTATGATACTGGTACACGTTGCCAGTGACAAGCCTTTGTGTCTGGAGAGAGGGGAGCTTGGGGGTGCGCTGCTTGTAGGGCTGCGCAGATTGACATCTGCATTTCCATTGACTAATTTTTCAAGCGAACTTGCTCCACCGGGGAAGCATCTGCTTTACTGCGTAGGTTCATCGCCATCTTATCTTGAGCCGATAAATCTTGAGGAAGAAATAGAACAGACAACACTGGATTTGAGAGATCAATTCCCTGAATTCAGCAGGTCCGGCAGAATCCTGAAATGTGAGGTGGTTTATCAGGAATTGCCCCAACCGGGCCGCGTACGCATACCTCGTGATACTCCGATTAAGAATCTATATAATGTAGGGGATGGAGTGCAGGCGTTGGGTGAGGGCGGGACTTCAGCAGCGGCTGAAAGTGCCAAAGAAGTGGCAACCATCGTAAAGAAACGGATCAAACTATGAAAAGAATCGTACTTGCATCGGCATCCCCCAGAAGAAAGGAATTGCTGGAACAAATCGGGCTCCAGTTTGAAATTGAACCAAGCAATCACGATGAAGAGTTGCAGGACGATCTCACTCCACACGAGATGGCGAAGGCTCTATCGCTTGAAAAGGCTCGGGCGGTTGCGAGTAAAAATAAGAACGCCATTATCATTGCGGCGGATACCTTCATAGTCATCGACGAAAAAATAGTAGGCAAGCCGCATACTGATGACCAAGCAAGAGACATGTTAATATTGCTGAATGGTAAATCTCATTTGGTAATAACCGGCTACACGATTCTTGACACGGACGATGGCAAGCTGGTTGTTCGGTCGGTTGAGACTACGGTACATATGCGGGGATTAACGCCGGATGAGATCGAAGCATATATAGCGACTGGGGAACCCATCGGTAAGGCCGGTGCATATGCAATTCAAGGGTTGGGGTCGGTATTTATTGAGGGGATCGAAGGGGACTATTCTAATGTGGTGGGACTTCCATTAAGCGCTTTAGCTGCAAGTTTGACGGAATTTGGATTCCATTTGCTCAGCTAACTGTCTCCTGGGTCTAATCGATAGCCATAGGATGGTATGTTTTCAATATACTTCCCATGTTCCCTCAGGGATTTGCGCAATCGATGAGCAAGGGTGTTAACATCCTGCCGCAGGATCGTATCGCGATTGGTGACTTCTCTCCAAACCCAATCCATGATTTCCTCATGGGGCACAGCCTTCCCCTGGTTTTTGTAGAGCAGCAGTATTAACTCCAACTCATTGCCGGTCATACTTGGCTGTAATTCCTTGCCTCCCGCCAGCACTTCTCGGCGATCTTCATCAACAACTATAAATTGTTGGACCTCTTTGTCTTTCACCACTAACTTGTCCGCATCGAAGAACTCGCCCAAGTCTAAAGTTACTCCTTTGCTCTGATGGGCTGAGCGACATGGTAAGAGATCATGAAATGCTCGAAACCATCGCTTCCTCAGAAACCTTGGACCACGCGTGCGATGCACTGATCGATCTGGCGAATGCAAACGGCGGGAAGGATAACATTACCGTCGTGTTGGCGAAGTTGAGATAATCGTTTCAGGCAAGGGTCTCGAACGCCTCACGGATATCGCCCGTCAGCGGCATCGGTTTGTTTGTGGCGGTATCCACCATAACGAATGTGACATCGGCGCCAACCACCAGTTTCCCGGTTCCTTTGAGTACAATGTCCTGATGAATAATGCCGCTCGTCTTGCCTATCTTGGATAGCGATGTCCTGACTTCCAGAACATTCCCCATGAGAGCAGGTTTCTTATAGTTGATGTTGATATTGACTATTGAAAAGCCAATGCCGCGTTTCTGCCATTCCGTGAGATCCATGGTTCCTTCTACAAATGCCCATCTACCCTCTTCCAGGAATTCCAGAAAACGTGCATTGTTAACATGACCGAACAGGTCAAGGTGATAGCCACGAACTTTGATTTCCGTAATACTTGGTAACATAGTGAACGTTTCTCCTTTTATTGATATTCGGTCTAAAGCATGCCTGGATTGATGAACGCGGCGGCCTGGGCGCCAGCGACATAACCGGTGGAGAAAGCTGCCTGTAAATTGTAGCCTCCGGTATCAGCGTCAAGGTCAATTACTTCACCACAAAAATACAGCCCCTCAATTAGGCGCGAGGCCATGGTACGCGGATCGATCTCTTTTAGTGAGACTCCCCCGGCAGTCACCATGGCGGAAGTCAGAGGTAAGGGGCATTTGATATTAAAACATAATGACTTGAGCAAACTGGTTACGCGCTTGCGCTCTTCAGCATCGATTTGATTGCCGAGCTTATCGGGGGGAATAGCGGTCATTTTGATAAACGGTTCTACCATCTTGCGTGGCAATAAACCTGCCATGATCCCCTTAAAGCCGCGCTTGCCATATTGGTCCAAATCACGTTGCAGTCGCGTGTCCAGTTGCTCCCAGGTCAGGGCAGGTTTGAGGTCGATCGATACACTCACAGCCCCTTTTTGAAGGGCATCAACGATTGATAGACTCATTTGCAGTGTGATTGGTCCCCCGATACCGAAATGGGTCATCATCATCTCGCCCATGCGGCTTTCGATAAGGGGTTTGCGCGGCCGTTCGTTACCCGTACCGCGTCCGCAGTCGCCGGTAGGTTTTCGTGATGAATCGATCTCCTCTGCTCGGCACCGATAAGCGGTAAGCCGTACATTGCGCAGGCTTACCCCCTGCATACTTTGGGCACGTTCTACTTCATGGACAATTAGGGGAACCAGCCCTGGACGCAAGCCGATAATGGTGTGACCTGCCGTTTCCGCTATTCGGTACCCGTCACCAGTTGAACCGGTAGCCGGAAATGACGAACCGCCGGTAGCCAGGATGACTGCACCTGCGGGATAGGTACGGTGCTCCGTGTGAACTCCTGTTACCTTCCCCTGTTCTATCTGTAATCCGGTGACTCGGATACTATGTTTTATCTGTACTTTGTGTTTTTTTAGATATTCGATAAATGCATTTACCACATGGCTAGCATCATCAGAGAGAGGGAATACTCTTCCTCCGCGCTCGGTTTTGGTTTGGACTCCATAGCATTCGAGGAAGGATAGTAAGTCATCCCGGAAGTAGCGGTTAAATGCGCTATATAGGAAGCGGCCATTGGGGCCGAACATGGAAATGAAATCGGGCAAATCCCTGGTGTTAGTCAAATTACAGCGGGTCTTGCCACTGATCAGAATCTTCTTTCCGGGGTGGGACATTTTTTCAAGCAGCAGTACATCACTTCCTAATTCTGCGGCTCTTCCTGCGGCCATCAGGCCACTTGCCCCGGCACCGATAACGATAATGTTTTCCTTTAGCATGTGTATCTGGTTGCTCCCGATTTGTACATTATAGCAATTTCCACTGCACACCCCCAAAGATTCAACTGCCTTGTCTGCTTTGGTGACTACGTATTCCTAGATACAGGGTGACATAAAGTCAATTATGGGTGTGAGGATTGAGGGTTGGGCATAATTCCAAAAGAATAACCGGGTAGCTAAAAAGTAAACAACTTCACCCAACGATGTCGTTCCGGTGAACAAACTGTGTCGCAATTGACAAACCAGATGAAGTTTGTAGTATGATTGCTGGCGATTACCGTTCGCCCTGAGTTTATCGAAGGGTCCTTGTCGAACGGAGCATTCCAACTTCGACAAGCTCAGCCCGAACGGTTTCCATGCGATTGCAATATGACACAACATGGACAGCGGGAATCCAGATGGGAGGGGGAAGTAGATTCCGGCGCGGATGCCGGAATGACATACCACATCTGGTTGCCGGATTAATAATAGAAGGTTTGTGGATGGTAGGCTATATTTGAACCATTAACTAGTTTTCTCTTTGGCTTGGCTACGGTTCTACGGTGATCGGACTACCGTGATCCAGTCGGAGGTTTTCCCGGACAAGTCTTCTCCTTCAGCACGAAATTCGTACATGGCGAGGCAATTCCTGGAATTTCGCTTGGTCTCCAAGAAGCTGTCAGTTTCAACGCCGTCGGCAATCAATGCAAACGATTGCGCAGTTTCGTAAATCGCTTGGGAGTTGAAATTCTCGGCCCCGACTTCTGCAATTGTGGTCTCGATGAGTTTGAACATTAGGTCGGCACCATAACCTCCCAGGTACCCGTTGCTGGTTCTCATAATTTGCTGGGCTTCTTCAGGATGATATTTATTAAGAAGTATTTTGAGGAAGTCGATCACTTCGCCATCTTCGTTCCACCAGCTGCTAGGCATGGTAATGCGTATCCCGTCGACTTCCTCCCACACTTGGCTCTTGTCAATTCGATCAAAAAGACTGGTATGAATTCCGGCTCCGATAAACTGCGCAGGATAACCTTCAGCGCGAAACTCTTTGATGAAGTTATTCATCATAGTAGGTGGGATCAAGTAATCACAATCCTTCAAAGCGTCAATTTAGGGCCCCCACGTGAATGTATAGTTGGTGAGCAATCCGTCCTCCCATTCATATTGCTCCGGGTGAGTGTTGGCATATTCCTATGCCCCTCTGAAAATTGCCTGGATATAAGCGTGAGACCAGCCGGCTCCTCCGACAATGGCTGGCCTGTAACATCTCTTCAATGCCTTCGTCCAATTGAGGGGGGTCTTTTCGGGGCTCAAGGCCGATGGATTGGAGGGAGTAATTGAAGAAGTGTTCGGTATATTTCAGATAAAGGTAACCGGCCCAGAAATCGCTTTTACGCTCCGGAGGAAAGTCATCGAACACTTGTTTGGTTATCTGATGGTGCATTTATCGTAGCCGCTTGCAGCTGATGCTTTCTTGCTATTTTTGCCTGGGAATCGTAGTGATTTGATGCCATTCTAGGTATCTGTAGCATTGATAGTGCTTGATATTATATTACATAATAAAAGCCGTCATTTGACCATCTGCATTATTCATGTTTGAGACTATACCCTAACCATGTTGGGTTCCATTTGAGCCCTGGAATGGATTTTCAGGTTAAGGAATGATGGTATCCACGAAGGCGTCGGATGCAGTATATTTTGAGCCAGTTTGTGATGCTTTAGTGCCTGTCTTTTCCAGGACAGTTCAATAGCATATTTCAGGGCTTTTTCTTCGGCCTTTAAGGCGATCTTTGGATTTAGTATCAGATCTCTGACACTCAAGAGTAAGTTCAGTAAATCCGTGTCAACAAGTTGACCTGCTTCTTCAAGTGTTTCACCGACTCCTTCCAGGTCGCGTCCGGCGATAGTTGCTCCAGCTCCGAGTGCGTGTGCCAAGATACCACTTTGAGTGCATTCGCTTGGCCAGCAGAAATTGATGTCAAATGCTCGCTGGGCAAGCGGGAGTATATCCTGAGGAAGCATGGTTTCTATCAGATACTTGTTTGAGTCAACGCGTTGTTCCCGTAGGTTCTGAGCATATTGTTTTTGATGGTCGTCTCGCGCGCTTCCGATACGCACCGCCACGATGTTTTTGTTGGGGATCATTTTTTGCAGGTTGTCTTTCATGAGATAAAGTGATTCGGATTGTTTAAACTGGCATAAGAATCCGGTCTGCCCAAGCACGACAGTGTTGGGATCGAGGAATGTGCGTTGTGTGTGCAGTTTTTCCTTTGTTTCCTGATCGATATCGGCTTCGTAGAGCAAGAAATCGTGTAACTTTTCCTTGGCTTCTTCACGGCTCAATTGATATACATCCGGGTATGAATGTATGCCATGTTTTAATACATGCACTTTCGAAGCGTATTCAGGGAATGCCGAGGTGACTGCATGGTAAACACCTCGGCTGAAAACCGTGATAGCATCAACGTGAGGCAATAGTTTCTGGAGCAAATCGAATTGTTGTTGACGCAGACCGCTTGGGGTTTCGGTACTTTGGAAATGTAGTGTATGGAAGGTCACTACTTTGGGTATATTCAGTTCTTTGAGCATCGTGATCAATTGTTGGTTATCTGACCAGATGCCGGTCTCATGTTGAAGCCATAGGATGGAATCGTCATTATCCGCATCGAGCTTTTCTAAACCTTGGCGGATGTGTGAGGAAGAGAACTCGTAAGACCCGGGAATGCCATACCAAACTCGATCCGTATCTAGTCCGTTGTTTTGTGTTCGTGGCCCACCGTATTTCTTGAGGTCAAAAGAAAGTACTCCCCATTTTCCGGCGGATATCATTCTCGTAAGATAGCTCGTGTAGTCGGCAATCCCGCACATCATCGGCTTGTAGGTTCCGGCGAAGTAGATAGAAGCCATTATTCCTCCTTACCCGGTTGGGAAGTATACGGGTTTTGTTTTTGTTTCCGTTTGTGGAGTTCGGAGGTGTTGCTTAAATATGCCATTGAATGTCAATCCTCGTTGCTAGGTTGGTGCTCAGTTTGCGTTTCTGGAGACTTTTGTAACTTCGGATTTGATTCTTTTGATATCATTACTGGTGAATAGTCTCCTTCCGTTCCTATCCTTATTTTCCACGTCTTGAATAGTCCCGGCCCTGAGCCATCGGAAGAGAGTCGCTTTGCTCAGACCGGCTTTGCGGCAAGCTTCAGAGGTTCGGTAATAAGTTTTTCCACTGATTCGTAGCGTCATGCGTTGATGCCTCCTGAGACGTCTCGATGCGCATAGTTTGCTTGCAGGGAGTGATAAAATATACGGTGCTATCCCGTAATTGTCTTGGGGGTAGACCCTCATATTCTCAAAGATCAAACGGGAAATAACGGTAAATACGTAGAAATATGCGTACAAATTGTCAGTAATTGACACGCATAAATAGGCCATATAATATTCAATATCATACCTGTCCAAGATAATTTGAAAACCTGGTTTTGGATAGGTTTTTCGTATTTAAGAAATAGCTCCTTGTACGATTTTCGCTTTCCACCCCTCCCTTTAAAAGTGTTGGCAGATTGAAATAACGGATGCTGTCTAAAATACCATGCTGAGCCGGGGGTCAGGCAGTTTGGGAGGAGTTTCGAAGGGATCATTGAGCCAATCCCAGAGATTTCGGTAGGAAAACAGGTTCAGGCGAAGCAGAGCCACCAGACGGCAGAGTGGTAAATTAGGGTAATATCTTAAAAAAGCCACCGAAATATGAGAGAATGGTGGTATGGCATACAAAAGAAGTTGTCCAAGATGCGGAAATATAAAGAGTTGGGCAGTAAGGAGAGATAAGAGGAAATGCTCT